>Ga0183097_10164_pt1 | contig 210967 bp, 193 predicted proteins | sample BioMet8_FD_128883 | JGI IMG/M metagenome (GOLD analysis project Ga0183097, IMG submission 128883) | Microbial communities from bioreactor (seeded with sewage sludge) at Lawrence Berkeley National Lab, California, USA - Biofuel... | ecosystem: Engineered > Bioreactor > Anaerobic > Unclassified ... | reverse complement strand
GTGAGATGGCGAACTGCATCTTTGTCCGTCCAAAGTTTTACATCCTCAATCATGATGTTCTTGACATTTAAAAGATTTTTGCATAATGTAGAAGTAGAGACCACTTGCATCCTCCTCGGAATGTTTTGGTGTAGGAACTTCTACATTACCACGGATGCAGGTGGTTTTCAATTTATTTAGTTAGCGGATGGCTTTTTTACCCACACAAAGTAGTGAAGCCTCATTAATTTTGACTCAACCTCCTTGATAAATTGCATCAACTCATCAAAGCTCGGGCAATCACCAAATATCATAGATTCCATACTCTTATAATCACTGCGTAATGCATCCAAATTATATTCCGGTGGAACCAGCTTGATATGGCCCTCCTTTACTTCTTCATACTTTGCCCAGGCACGCGGATAGAATTTCATTTTGAAATCGACTACATCTTGTAACAGTTTCGGATTCTTTAGTGCAGTTTCCATATAAGGCGATTTCGCTATGCAATACAAATCATAATAGTGCCTGGAATATCTCTTCGGCATTGGCCGATTTTCCGGACGATTTGCCTCCTGATGCAAAATCGTTAATTTTTCCCATAAGGTACGCTCAGCTGTCGCCGTTTTGATGATGGTATCTGCCTGCTGAAACACTCTTTGATATTGTTCAGCTGCATAGGGAGTTATCTTCATTTCCTGTGATGGCGTCCATGCTGCTAATGCGCCTATTTCCAAACGAATAGCCTGGAGCACGGACACTGTATCGAATATATGCGGATAGTTGAAGTTGATTACATGGGGATCTTCATCTATAACAATGTCTGCTGGTCGCCCGAGAATAGCTGTCAAATCCTTTTGCAATACCGGCAAAAGCTTTTCTCTCAGGAAAGCTTCCCCACGTTCATTTGCCTCGCTATTGAACTTATCCTGCTTCGTTTTGCTTCTTGCTTCCCAGGGTTCATCCTTCCCATACCCCAAGGCCTGCCAATCAAGAATCAAATCAATATCTTCGGAGAATCTCTGTATCAAGCCATATGCCTTAGACAGACTTGTTCCGCCTTTGAAAATTAATAAGTCCTTATACATGCAATGATGGAATAAATAGTCCAAAGTCAGGCATACCCAAAAATCCTTCTCAATGATTGCTTCGTTCATCCCCATTTTCTGGGCAGTATTGCGGAACAATGCCTGTCGATCTTGGTCACTTGCCTGGGCAATTCTATACATATCTGATACAACTCCTTATTTTTCGCAGATCACCTTAATGATGGGCCGCATCCAGACCGTTGCCTTCATTGTCTCCTGATACAACCGCTCCTTTTCTTCCGGGGTCAGCAGATTTTTCAACTTACTAATCACGTTATCCTGGATATATGTCTTGCCCAGTTCTTTCATTGCCTGTACTACCATGGCTGTCTTGTAAGACATCCCCGTAATATTTCGATTCGTACTGTGTTTGAACTGAATTTCAATGTTTCCTATATTATAGCACTTATACGGACCATCACTAATAAAAGTCCACTTAGCAGCCACTTGTGTAGACAGCCCCAGCTGATTTAAGCTGATCTGGCCACTAGGAATAATCGTCCAATTATAATTTCTGGCAATCGCCTGCGCAATTTTTAATGGTGACGGTGCCTCATACTCGTCTAAAAGGGCACTGTAATGCGGACAATCGTAGACACCACGTAACACACGACGAATTTCACCAGCATCTTCAAGCCGCTCCAGTGTCTTGCTGATGGTCTTGTAATCTGCAAGATCTGTAAAGTCCGAGGCTGTAAAGCCCATTCCATCATTATAGGTCGTTTGAATCCTGTCTTGAATTCTTTTCAAATATGACTCCATAGCCTTCGCCTCCTGTCGCTTAAATTATATACTATTTGCGACATTTACTCAAGAAAATAATGTGCAGCCAGATATCCAGCTACACACCATTTTCAATATGACCGCATTTACATGGCCATAGCCATATCCTTCGCCTTTGTTTCCTTGGACGGATCCGTTCTTCCTGCCTTTTGCCTAGTGCTAGACTTTCCCTTTACCTCTTCATTCTGCCTCTCTTCTTTTTGTGGTGCCGTCCGTTTCAACTCATCCTTCACCCGATCCGGTGGAAGCTCCATACCTTTCAGCAGCATGTTCTTTTCGATGTAGTCTGCCATCTCCTGGGCCTTGGAGGCTGCCCGATAAAGTTCATTGGGATCATCCTTCAGCACCTTGGCCCAGGACTGCAGATAGGCCTCATGACTCTGATAGTGCTTTTCATCAAAGGCCAGTCCCCAGTCCTGAGCAATGAACATGGATGTCAGTTCTGCGCGAAGCTCCTCCTTCGCGTATTCTTCCTGATCTCCACCGGTCATCAGATTCCGATCCAGACGGCTTTTATGACCGGTACTATGGGCAATCTCATGAATACAGGTGGCATAGAATGCATCCAGCGTCCTGAACTTTTCCCTTGGCAGCACGTGGATTTCATCTTGTATCGGCTGATAGTAGTTTCGATAGGACTCATCGAAGAAGATCTTAGCCTCGGAGTTCTTCAGGAGGTTTTCCATGTAAGCATTCTTCTGCGATTCATCGATGGTGATTGGATGCTCTGGTGGTACGTTATCCATCTGCGAGGCATTGAACACCACATAGCTCTTGACCATGGGCCGGTCCAGCCGCACATCTTTCCTGGTTTCTTCGCCAGTAGCTGGATCGATGCCTTTTTCCGTTTTCGAGAAGGACCACCATTCGATATGGCTTCCCTTCTCGCCCTTCCGAACCTGCCAGCCACGAGTCTGGGCCTGCTGATAGGTTCCCCAGCGGCTGTCCGTAAACTGATTCTCTTTGCTGGCGATAATCAGGCGCATCCGGTTCAGCCCATGATACAGATTGCCCTGGGCGATATTATGCGCTGGCTTGCCATAATGCTCACAATCCCAAAAGAACGGCTTACCAGCCTGGATATCCTGGATGACCTGCTCCACAATCTCGTCACGTTTTTCCTGTACATGATTGGGTAATGGCATAGTGACCACCTCCTCAACGCTTTGCGTTTTCCTCTTCGCTTTCTGCTGCAAGTTCTTCCCGCTCTTCTTCGGTCAGGACACCGTCATCGAAGTCCATCCCATAATCTTCATCCTGCACTGGATTGACCTTCAAGCTCATGTGTTTCACCCCCTTTCGTCGGTATGCTTGACAGCGTAATCTGGAAAGCATCCATAGGGCCAGCCTTGATGGAAAGCAGACGCTTGCCATCATACCAGATCAGTTCTGTCCCCTTACGTGTTCCCTGTGCTGTTCTCATCATGATCTTCCCATCAATCATCAGTTCTAACCGCAAACCATACCACATCCTTCATGGATCAGCTTCCCACTGCAGTTTCCTGAAAGGTGTTCATTTTGAACACCTTCCTACCTGTTCCTTATGACTTATCCTGCTCACCACCTTTATGGCCCAAAAGATATTTATAAAACGGACTGGTCGGATCGATTTCTTCCGTTTCTTTGGCCGCCTCCTGTTGAGCATAATATTCCTCTATAGCTTTCACTTTGGCAGCACTGGCAGCCTTCTTTACCTGCTGCTCCTGCTCATAGAGTGCCAGCGTATCCTCGTATTGATTTTCCAAGGCACTATGCAGCCAACCTGCTGGATTCTTGATGATCTTCTTCTCCATGGATCTCTTGAGCAAAGCACATTCCTTACTAACAAGCGCTTCGCCATACGAACGGATATATTTGCGTATCGTTGCTTCTGATATGCCATATTGCTGGCCCAACAACAACAATCGCTCCATGCCCCAACCAGCTGATGCAGGAACTTTCTCCATGGGCAGTTGACTGGTACGAAGTGTTGTAGTTGTTTTTTGAGGAACCCTACTGTTGTTGTCTGTTGGTATTGGTACCGACAAGTTGGCAGATTCCATTTCGTCATCTTGTCCGCTTCCATCGTGCCAATTTGGCAGATTGGACCTGCCACTCTGGCACGATGCAGCAGGCGAACTATCCTCCGGTTCCCGAATTTCCCCATTCGGACAATTTGGCATAATGCTGATACCACTAAGCAAACCTTCCATCACCCCTTGATTTTCCTCATTCGGACAATCTGTCCTATTTGACCTGCCACTAACATATTCCGGCTCAGATTGTTCCTTTGGATAGCTGGCAGCGTCCGGATTTTCGCTTTCTAATTCTTCCACGTCCTCTATTGGTTCTTTATCCTCCAGTTCCAACTGGTCCAGCAGATCATAATCGATGGTATACCACTTGGTACGATCAAATCCTTTGCGATTATAATTGCCGGTCAGTACCAGCTTACGCTTTTCAAGGCTGGAAATTGTCCGGGCCAGTGTACGCTGTGACCAGAAAGGAAACTGTTTGCTCCAATCATTGACGGTGTTATATACCCACCGATGACCATCAATCTCATATTTAGCGTGCTCCAGCCGATAATGAAGCTGCTGCAGGAAGATGGCTTCATTCAGTCCGATCTTCTCTGCCAGCTTTGGCAGTACGACCAAAGGAACATCTGCAATCAAAAGCTTACTCATTACTATCACCCCGTTTTCCATCCAGGAAATTCAAGATATCCCGGAAACGTCTGACCCTGGCCTGCCACAAAGGAAGTTCTTTCTCTGATTTCGCCTCTGTTGCCATATCCAGCCAAGCCTTGGTCTCACAAAGCTGATCATAGACCTTCTTCCGTACCCAGCTGTTTACTTCGATGGGATCCGGTGCGATTAAGCTAACAGTCTCCTCTTTTTCAACAGGTGCAGTAATAGCCGGAGCCGGTTCTGCCGTTGCAGCTTTCTCTGCAGCCTTTCTGGCCTTCTGCACCGTACTCGTCGATACTTCCTCTCCATGGGACCGGATCTTCTCCACTACTGCATTCTGCTGATCTGGCTCCATGGAAGCTAAAGATGCTGCAGCTGTTGGCTTGATTGTCCCAGCATCGATTTCGCCCTTGATTTCCTCCGATACATGATTGATGGCTTCTTTACGATGCAGCGTAGCCTCTGACATATCGAGCACATCCGCAAAGAACGTGCGGAACTTCCCTTCTACCGCCCCACTCTGCTTTTCATGCTGGTAAATCTTGTACAGGATAGGCCGGATCATTGCAATTTCAGCAGCTTCTTCAGATGGTGTCAGGTGACGCCGCTGCCCCTTATTAGGAAAGACAATATTCAGTGTCTCCATTTCATCATTGGAAATTGCCTGCTCAAAATCATTGATAATCTCCCGATGGATAACCGGCATCATCGGCTTATCGATCCAGCCCTGTTCAAACCGATAAAGCTGGGCCAGCCGCCTGCGATGGCCACTGGTCAGCATGAACCGTCCATCTCCGAGCTTACGGGCTGTAGCCGGTTCGATATTATGTGTCATCTGGATCATTGAAGCCAGCTGCTCGATATCCTCCAGACTGTATTCTTTATTCTTGGGATTCGGCACCAGCTCACGGGCATCCAGCATCAGGATTTCTTCTGCTGCCGGTTTCTGCTCCGGCTGGGAATTCTTGTTCAACATCTTGGCGATGAGGCTTGCATTCTGCTTTTTCATGGCTCATTCCCCCATCAGCAGTTCCGTCAGGAAATGCTTCAAATCCTGGGCAAAGCCACAGTTTGGTGAATACTCAAAAATGCACTCGCCTTTTGCCGCAGAGGCTTCCAGTTTGTCCTTCGTATATCGAATCCGCTGATTGAACACAGGTGATATCGCATTGAGGTCCTGAACCATATTCATTCCATGCCAGGTCCTGTTGTATTTATTGAGCAGGCAGCCACGATAGCGCAGGCCCGGATTATATTCCTTGATTCCCTCAATATAGCCCAGCATCTGCTTCGCCCCGCGAATGCTGTACTTGTCCGGTGATGAAATGATGATGACCTCATCGCTGGCAACCAGTGCATTGATTACCGACGCATTGATGGTCGGCGGATTATCGATCAGACAGATATCATACTGTTCTTCGATTTCCTGCATGGCCTCACGCAGGATATTCTGCTGGACGATATCCTCATCTTTGATGATAACGACATTGGCATCCAGCAACGCCTCTGAGCTCGGTACAATATCGATTTTCGGATAACGGGTATGCTGGATCACCTCTGACAAGCCCGCCTTCTGCAGCAGGATATCTGCCAGCGTCCGTCCCTCTTCAATACCAAAGAACTGCGTATCATTGCCCTGATCATCGTTATCGATGACCAGCACCCGTAAATCACAGCTTTCTGCCAGAGCATAGGCAAGGTTGACCGTGATGGTCGTTTTTCCTACGCCGCCTTTTTTGTTAATCAAGGAAAATGTCTTCATTTTTCTTCATCCTTTCGCTTAAACCAATAGAAATCCAAGCGAAAATCTGCTATAATGTTTATATCAATTCAAACACTATAGTGGATTTCCACTTGGAGACCTTGTCAGCGCCAACTGACAAGGTCTTTTTCTTTTACCACATTCTCTTTATACGAATCAGGACACCGTCCAGCTTGATGTAAGGATTCTCAATGAAATGATACTCCGCACAATCGTATTCCACCCGCATAGGCTGCCAAGTCAGCAGTTCCTCATCGTCTCCCAGTTCATGATATGGAGCATATACTTCGCAGGTAGAACCGCTGGTCAATTCCACGTCCGTTCCCTCAATGCCATACCGACCTGACGACAGCCTGGACAGATAACCGCTTACCCGGACTTCCGCATGCAGCATCTGTAAAAGATTCACTGCCCTGCTAACCGAACTGTTTTCAATGATTTCCAGATATTTTGCCAGTGTACGTTCTTCCTCAGTTGCTTCCCGTGGATTGAAACATGCATCCATCCACTCCAAGTCCTTCTGCAGACCTGCCAAAGATGATTGAACTTCATACATCCGAGCTGCCATTCCTTCACGTAACATATTGATGTCCTCCTCTTGGATTTGCCCAATAAAAAAGCGCTTCATCAAGTTAAGATGAAGCGCCTACCAACGTTATACTGGTTGCAAGCACATGTTCAATTCTTTGTGTCTACTCATACTAGGTCTAACCATACCTCTACCGGAATGAAGTCAAAAAGCACTTTTCGACACTCATTTTCCTCATTTTTGATGAACCGGTAATGTGGGTAGAACAGTTGAAAATCAAGGAGTTTCAGGCTTTCTTCCTTTGTATCAACGCCACGCTCTCCACGTGACTCGTCATCGGGAACATGTCCACTGGCTGTACCTTCTTTGCCGCGTAGCCCAGCTTGTCCAGGATGGCTATATCCCTGGCCAGGGAGGCCGGGTTGCAGGAGACGTAGACGATGCGATCCGGTTTCATGTTGGCGAAGGTTTCCAGGACCACCGGAGTGCAGCCGGCTCTTGGAGGGTCGACTACCACAACGTCAGCACGGATGCCCTGGTTGTAGAGGCGCGGCATGACATCGGTGGCGTCGCCTACGATGAATTCCGCGTTCTTGATGCGATTGTCCCGGGCGTTCTTTTCCGCGTCCTTGATGGCCGGCTTCACGATTTCGATGCCGTAGACCTTACGGGCCTTGCGGGCTAAAAAGAGGGTGATGGTGCCGGTGCCGCAGTAGGCGTCAATGACGGTTTCCTGGCCGGTCAGGTTGGCGAATTCCATGGCCTTGTTGTAGAGCACCTCGGCCTGCTGGGTGTTGACCTGGAAAAAGGACCGGGGCGAGATATGAAAGGTCAGGCTGCCGATGGTATCCGTAATGGTGGGACGGCCCCAGAGAAGGTTGGTCTCCCGGCCCATGATGACATTATTATGATAGGTCTGGACGTTCTGCTGTACGCTGACCAGCTTGGGCAGGCGCTTGCGGAGCAGCTTCACGATTTCCCGGGCACAGCGCAGTTCCCGGGTCGAGGTCACCAGCACGATCATGCATTCACCGTTCTTGCCGACCCGGCCCACCACGTGGCGCAGAAGGCCCAGGTGACGATGCTCGTCGTAGGCGGTGAGGTGCAGGCGTTCCGCCACCTCGCGCACGGCGTTCACAATGTCGTTGTTGAGGGTCTTCTGGATGCTGCAGTCCTGGGTATCGATGATGTCATGGCTCCCCTGGGCATAGCAGCCGATGCTGATCTTCCCCTGGTTCTTACCCACGGGGAACTGCATCTTATTGCGATAGTTCCAGGGCTCAGCCGCGCCGATGAGCGGCATTACCGGAACCTGCAGGCCGCCGATCCGGGTGATGGCATCCACCACCTGCTGCTGCTTGACCTGCATCTGACCTTCATAGGAAAGATGCTGGAGCTGACAGCCGCCGCACTTGTCATAGATGGCGCACTTAGGCTCGATTCGCTCCGGGCTGGCCTTGATGACGCGCACCAGGCGGCCCTTGGCATAGCTTTTCTTGACCTCTTCGATACGGACCTCAACGGTTTCCTCGGGCAGCGCATAGGGCACGAATACGGTAAAGTCCTCGATGCGGCCGACACCCTCCGCACTGCTGCCCAGGCCATTTATTTTCACTTCATAGGTTTTGCCCGCTTGCACGGGAATATCTTTTTTCATAATTCCTCTTTATCTCTTCTTCGTTATTTTTTGCCGACAAAGTCGACCTTTTCCAGCAGCTCCGCTGGCTTTTCCAAAAGTACCGCGGCGCCATGCTCGACGAGCTCCGCCTTTTCCCGGAAACCCCAGAGCACTCCCACCGGCAGGAAGCCGGCGTTGACAGCGGTCTGCATATCCACCAGGCTATCCCCGAGATAGGCCGTCTCAGCCGGCTCTGCCCCCAGCGCCGCAGCGATTTCCAGCGCCGTGGTGGGATCCGGCTTCCGGGGATAGCCCGGACGGTCGCCAATGACCTGCTGAAAGGTCCCGGCGGGAAAAAGCTCCCGAACAATGGCTGCTGCTGCTTCCTGGTGCTTGTTGGTGCAAAGGCCCAGGGGAATTCCCTGCTGACGAAGCGCCGCGAGCATTTCCAGAATGCCGGCATAGGGCCGGGTCTTGGTGAGTATGTTCTTTCCGTAGATTCCCTTGTATTTGGCCAGTGCCTCGTCGATGAATGCCGGCGTGCGCTTTTCCTCCGGCAATACCCGTTCGATGAGCTTGCGGGAGCCGTTGCCTACGAAATAGCGGTAGCGCTCCACATGGAAGGTGGGATAGCCGTAGCCCTCCAGCATGGCATTGGCGCTGTCGGCCAAGTCGTCAAGGGAGTTGATGAGCGTACCGTCCAAATCAAAAATCACTGCTTTATACTGCATAGGGAACCTGCCTTTCTGTATACCGGGGATTTCCTGGGGAATATCCCAAAAATATTTTTGTAAAAAAGGGCTGCCATACGAAGGCCAGCCACCCTATAAGCATACACCATGCATCCCACCACCATGCTGCGCATGGTCCCCACCCACAAGGGGATAGCCGACCGCTAAGGCGCTGAAGCGCCAAGCGTCTGGCTACGCCCTTCAAAGGGCGGACATGGGGTACTGTATTGTATACCTGTTGGTTCTGATGCCACGTACAACAGCCACTATGAATTTACGCGTCCAGTTTTGCGGCTAAGAGCTTGTTGACCATACCAGGGTTGGCCTTGCCCTTGCTCTGCTTCATGACCTGGCCCACCAGGGCGCCGATGGCCTTCTTGTTGCCGGCCTTATAGTCCTCTACGGGCTTGGGGTTGGCGGCGATGACGGCATCGACAATGGCTTCGATGGCCTTGGTATCCGTAATCTGCACCAGGCCCTTGTCCTTGACGATCTTTTCCGGAGCATCCGGGGAGGTCCACATTTCCGTGAATACCTTCTTGGCGATCTTCGAGGAAATGGTTCCCTTGCTGATGAGAACTATCATCTGGCCCAGGCGCTTGGCATCCACCGGGGATTCCTCGATGGTCTTGCCTTCCGCGTTGAGGTTCTTTGCCAGATCCCCCATCATCCAGTTGGCAGCCAGCTTGGCATCGGCACCGTCAGCAATGACAGCATCGAAATACTCCGCCATCTGGCGGGAGGCCGTGATGATGCCGGCATCGTAGGAGGAGAGCCCGTAGGTATCCTCCAGGCGCTTCTGACGGGCATCCGGCAGCTCCGGAAGGTTCTTCCGGTAGGCATCGATTTCCTCGTCCGTCGTCACGATCGGCACCAGATCCGGCTCCGGCATGTAGCGATAGTCGTGGGCCTCTTCCTTGGTACGCATGGACAGGGTAATGCCCTTATCCGGGTCCCAGGTGCGGGTTTCCTGCACGATGTGGCCGCCGTCCTCCAGGATTTCCTCCTGGCGCTCGATCTCATAGGACAGCGCGTCCTCGACAGCCTTGAAGGAGTTGATGTTCTTCATCTCCGCCTTGGTGCCCAGGGTCTCCGTGCCTTCCGGCCGCAGGGAGACGTTGAGGTCAGCCCGCAGGTTGCCTTCTTCCATGCGGCAGTTGGAAACATCGATGTATTCCAGGATGGACTTCACCTTTTCCATATAGGCGCGTGCTTCCTGGGGCGTAGCCATGTCCGGCTCCGATACGATCTCGATGAGCGGCACACCGGTACGATTGTAGTCTACGTTAGAGGAATCCGAATCCTTGATGGTATTGCCGGAATGCACCAGCTTGCCAGCGTCCTCCTCCATATGGATACGGGTGATGCGGATGCGCTTCCTGCCCTTTTCCGTATCGATATCCACATAGCCGTGCTCGGCGATGGGCAGATCGTACTGGGAGGTCTGGAAGTTCTTCGGCAGATCCGGATAGTAGTAGTTCTTGCGGTCGAACTTGCTGAATTTGTTGATGGTGCAGTTCAGGGCGAGACCCGCCTTGATGGCAAACTCCACCACCCGTTTATTGATGACCGGCAGTACGCCGGGAAGTCCCAGGCATACCGGACATACATGGGTATTCTGCTCCGCGCCGAAAGCTGTGGCGCAGCCGCAGAAGATCTTTGTTTTCGTTTTCAATTCACTATGGATTTCCAGTCCAATGACTGCTTCATAACTCATGCTTTTTTACCCCCCAGCTCTGGCATTTCCTTGGAAAAGGTCTGGCTCTGCTCATAGGTATAGGCGGCCCGAAGGACCGTGGCCTCATCCAGAGCCTTGCCGATGATCTGCAGGCCGATAGGCATATGGCTGCTGCTGTAGCCGCAGGGAACGGAGATTCCCGGCAGTCCCGCCAGATTGAGCGGTACGGTGCAGACATCCTGCAGGTACATTTTCAAAGGATCGCTGATCATTTCGCCGATCTTGAAGGCCGGCGTCGGCGCTGTGGGAGCGACGATGACATCCACCTTTTCAAAGGCCTTGTCGTAGTCCTCCTTGACCAGGCGGCGTACCTTCAATGCCTTCAGATAATAGGCATCGTAATAGCCGGCGCTCAGGGCGTAGTTGCCGATCATGATGCGGCGTTTGACCTCTTCCCCGAACTTCGCGCTGCGGGTATTGGTCATCATCTCCACGATGCCGGAGCCATCCACCCGCTCGCCGTAGCTTACGCCGTCATAGCGCTCCAGGTTTGTTGCGGCCTCTGCCGGAGCAATGAGGTAGTAGGAGGAAATCGCGTATTCCGTATGGGGCAAGGAAATATCCACGATCTCGGCTCCCAGGGCTTCCAGCTGTTTCACGGCCGCACGGACGGTCTTTTCCACATCCGCGTCCATGCCCTTCACAAAGAATTCCTTGGGAATGCCCACCTTGAGGCCCTTGACATCAGCCACCAGGGATTTGGTGAAATCCGGTACCGCAACGGCACTGGAGGTGGAATCATGCTCGTCATGGCCGGCGATGATGTTCAGCAGATGGGCACAGTCCGTCACGTCGCGGGCAATGGGTCCGATCTGATCCAGAGAGGAGGCATAGGCCACCAGCCCATAGCGGGATACCCGGCCATAGGTTGGCTTCATGCCTACAACGCCGCAGAAGGAAGCCGGCTGGCGGATGGATCCGCCGGTATCCGAGCCCAGGGCCCAGATTGCCGTGCCGGCGGCTACCGCAGCCGCACTGCCGCCCGAGCTTCCCCCCGGTACACACTGGGTGTTCCAGGGATTGCAGGTAGGATGATAGGCTGAGTTCTCCGTAGAGCCGCCCATGGCGAATTCATCCATATTGGTCTTGCCCAGGATGACCGGGTGCTCCGCCTGGATCTTTTCCGTTACAGTTGCGTCATAGGGCGGAACGAAATGCTCCAGTATCTTCGATGCGCAGGTGGTCTTGACCCCCTTGGTGCAGATATTGTCCTTGATGGCTCCGGGGATACCTTCCAAAAAGGAAATGCTCTCCCCGCGGCCGATTTTTTCATCCACAGCGGCGGCCTGCTTCAGGGCCTCATCCCGGGTGATGGTCAGGTAGGCCTTCACATCCCCCTCTACCTCGTCGATGCGGGCCAAAACATCCTTCGTGAGCTCCACGGAGGTGATTTCTTTATTTACGAGCATGTCATGGAGGACATGCGCTGGCTGTTCATATAATCTCACAATGCTGCCTCCTCAATCCTCGATAATCTTCGGTACCTTGAAATAGCCGTCTTCCTTGAGCGGTGCGTTCGACAGCGCCAGCTCCCGATCCAGCGACGGCTTCACCACATCCTCGCGGAATACATTCTTGATGGGCAGTACATGCGCCATCGGCTGAATATTCTCCGTAGGAACACCGCTGAGATTGTCTACATAGTCCAAAAATTCATTGAGCTGCTGGGTGTATTTGCCCTTTTCCCCTTCCGGAATCGAAAGACGGGACAAAACCGCTACATTCTCCATATCTTTTTCTGTAACCTTCATGGTATCACCATCCATTGCCTTTTATTGAAGAGGCGAGCCTCTTGATTTACAAAATACAGCTTTTATTATACCACATATATCGCACTTTAGGCTATTTCTCTGCCCCCGGCTTTCCGGTTTCCGCTGTCATGGACAAAAGCTCCGCTTCAGAGATGATGCGGATGCCCAGCTCCTGGGCCTTTTTCAGCTTGCTGCCCGCAGCCTCGCCGGCCAGCAGATAGTCCGTCTTCCTGGAGACGCTGCCCGCTACCCGGCCGCCGTGGGCTTCAATGATAGCCGCAGCCTCCTTGCGGTCCAGGGTGGGCAGTGTACCAGTGATCACAAAGCTCTTGTCCTGCAGGCGGTCATCCAGGATGCCGCTGTCCTGCAGCACCATGTTCATGCCGGCAGCCTTCAGCCGCTCCATGAGCTTCCGGGTCTTTTCATCCGCGAAATAGGATTGGATGGCCTCCGCGCTTATGGCGCCGATATCCCGCACCTCCAGGATTTCCTCCCGGGAGGCGGCGGCCAGCTTGTCCAGGGAGCCGAAATGCAGCATGAGCTCCCGGGCCGCCGCCTTGCCGATACCGGCGATGCCAAGGCCCGTCAGCAGCTGCTGGGGCTCGTTCTGCTTCGATTTCTCAATGGCCTCCAGCAGCTTGTCCGTATTCTTTTCCTTGCCGATGATGCCCTTTGAGATGAGTTCATCCCGCCGATCAGTCAGCCGGTAGATATCCGCGATATCCTGGATGAAACCCTTTTCGATGAGGCTCCGGATATAGGCCGCGCCGAAGCCCTTGATGTCCATGGCACTGCGGCTCACGAAATTGATGATGTGGTTTTCCAGCTGGGCCGGACAGCCGGGATTCGTGCAGCGGATGTCCGCCGTATTTTCCTCCCGCACCGCCCTGGCTCCGCAGACCGGACAGACAGCGCCGATGCAGAAGGGCTTGCTGCCCTTCGGCCGGGCATCCTTCACCACCGCCCGGATCTTCGGGATGATTTCCCCGGATTTGTAGACACGGATCAGATCGCCGACACGCACGTCCAGGCCATCGATGAAGTCCTGGTTGTGCAGGGTTGCCCGCTCCACACTGGTGCCGCAGAGCCGCACGGGCTCAAAGACCGCCGTCGGTGTGATGCGCCCGGTGCGCCCCACGGAAAGCTCGATGGACAGCAGCCGGGTTTCCTTTTCCTCCGGCGGATATTTATAGGCCACAGCCCAGCGCGGCACCTTGGAGGTCGCCCCCAGCTGCTCCCGCTGGGCAAAGCTGTTGAGCTTCACCACCGCCCCATCGATGTCATAGGGCAGGTCGCCCCGGGAGTCCCCGATGGCCTGGATGGCCTGCCAGACTCCCGCGGCGGTATGACAGACCTGATAGTTGTGAATGACCTTGATTCCCTGCTTCTTCATGAAGTCATAGGCCTCGGTGTGGGACTGGAAATCATAGCCCCGGGCGGTCTGCAGGTTGAAGATGAACAGCGAAAGATTGCGCTCCTTCGTGATGCAGCTGTCCAGCTGCCGCAGGGTGCCCGCCGCGCAGTTGCGGGGGTTGGCAAAGGGCTTGAGCCCCAGCAGTTCCTGGCGTTCATTCACCGCCGCAAAAGCCTCCCGGCTCATGTAGACTTCCCCGCGGATCTCGAAATACTCCAGCGGGTCCCTGAGCTTTTTCTTCACATCCCGGATGACCCGGGCATTTTCCGTCACATCCTCGCCCTGCAGGATTCCGTCTCCCCGGGTGATGGCCCGCACCAGCTCACCATTTTCATAGCGCAGCGCCATGGAGAGGCCATCGATCTTTTCCTCCACCACGAATTCCGGGGCTTCCAGCTCCTGCTGCATGGTGGTGACAAAATCCAGTACCTCGTCCTCGGAAAAGATATCCTGCAAGGACAGCATGGGCACATCATGCTTTACCAGCACCCCCGCCTCCCGCTTGGCAGTACCGCCTACCTGCTGGGTGGGCGAGTTTTTGGTGATGAGCTCCGGGTATTCCTTTTCTATAGCCTTCAGACGCAGCATGAGCTGGTCGTACTCATAGTCGGAGATTTCCGGGTTGTCATCGTTATAGTAACGGTTATTATGATAGCGGATTTCCTTGCGCAGAGCCGCCAGTTCTTTTTTTGTTTCTCTGATATCCATAGGGTTCCTCTCCTTCTTGCCGGATCAGACCTTTTCGATGGGCGCGTATTTCTGCATGAGGCCCTTGACCCCTTCGCCCGGGAAGGCGATTTTCAGTTCTACCTCTTCCCCGCTGCCCTTGACGGAAACAACGGTGCCGATGCCCCATTTGCCATGGCGGGCCTTGTCGCCGGCCTTCCACTTCACATCCGTATCCGGACGGATGACGCCGCTGGCTGCCGGCTGGGTGCCCTGACGCTGCAGGGAGGCCAGAGCCTCCGCCGCTGACTGGGGCTGTCCCTGGCCAAAGCGCTGTCCGCTGCCCATCTGATTCAGGGAGGGCCGGAAGGGAGCTCCGTAGCCCCGCTGCTGGACCACTGCCGAGTTGGCGAAGCCGTAGGCATTCTGACGGACCACCAGCCGCTCCATGTATTCCTCCGGAATCTCCGACAGGAACCGGGAGGGCTCATAGCTGGCACTGCGGCCATAGATGGTACGGCTGCGGGCATAGGTCATATAGAGCTTGCGCTGGGCCCGGGTAATGCCCACATAGCAGGTACGGCGCTCTTCCTCGATCTGCGCCTCATCCATAAGGGTGCGGGAATGCGGGAAAAGCCCCTCCTCCATGCCGGCCATGAACACGATGGGGAACTCCAGCCCTTTGGCCGAATGCAGGGTCATCAGCGTCACCCGTTCCTCGTCCAGATCTGCGTTGTCGATATCGGAAATGAGGGAAATATGGCTCAGGAAGTTCTCCAGATTCGGTATCTCGCCGCTCTTTTCAAAGTCCTTGGCCACCCCTACGAATTCCTTGAGGTTTTCCAGCCGGGACTCGTTCTCCGGCTTTTTCTCCCGCTCCAGCTCCGCAATGTAGCCGGATTCCTGCAGTACATGCTCGATGATATCCGGCAGGCTCATATTGTCCTGATAGCCGATGAGATTGAAGATGAAGGCAGAGAAAAGCTCCAGCGGCTTCTTCACCCGGGCCGTGATTCCCGGCACCTGGGCCAGGATATCCGGACTGGAGATCACATCAAAGAGGCTCATTTCCTGCTCGATGGCATAGACCATGAGCCGGTTCATGGTGGTCTCCCCCAGGCCCCGCTTCGGCGTATTGATGATGCGCAGCAGGCTCACGCTGTCCAGCGGATTGAATGCCACCCGCAGATAGGCGATGGTATCCTTGATTTCCTTGCGGTCATAGAACTTCAGGCCGCCCACCATGGTATAGGGAATCCCGGCCCGCATGAAGCCTTCCTCCAGTATACGTGACTGGGCATTGGTACGGTAGAGAATCGCCATATCCCCATAGGAGGCGTTGAATATGGTCTTCTGCTTCGTGATGGTGGTGGCAATGAAGTTGGCCTCATCCCGCTCATCATTGGCCAGATAGGAGGTGATCTTCTCCCCCTCGGCATTTTCCGTCCAAAGCTCCTTGGGCTTGCGGTTCCGGTTATTCTCGATGACCGCGTTGGCCGCGGCTAGGATATTCTTTGTGGAACGATAGTTCTGCTCCAGCTTGATGGTCCGGGCATCGGGATAGTCCTTTTCAAAATCCATGATGTTGCGGATATCCGCGCCGCGCCAGCCGTAGATGGACTGATCCGCGTCTCCCACCACGCAGAGGTTCTTGTAGCCTGCCGCCAGCAGCTTCGTGAGCTGATACTGGGCGCCGTTGGTATCCTGATACTCATCCACCAGCACATAACGGAAACGGCGCTGGTATTTGGTGCGGATATCCTCATGCTCTTCCAGCAGTATGACGGACACCATGAGCAGATCATCGAAGTCCAGCGCATTGTTCGTGCGCAGCTTCTGGGCATAGAGCTTATAGACCTCAGCGATCTTTTTCTGGAAAAAGGTATCCGACTCCTGTTCAAAGGCCCGGGGCCCCATAAGCATGTTCTTCGCGTTGGAGATGGCGCCCTGCACCGCGTTGGGCGCATACTGCTTGTCATCCAGGTTGAGCTCCTTCAGGCAGCTCTTGATCACGTTCTGCGAGTCGCTGGAATCATAGATGACAAAATTCTTCTTATAGATTTCCGTGGCCTCGATCTCCCGGCGCAGAAAGCGCGCGCAAAAGGAATGGAAGGTGCTGAGCCAGACATCCTTGGCCTGGGCACCGATCATGCGGTCCACGCGCTCCCGCATTTCCGCCGCGGCCTTATTGGTGAAGGTTATGGCCAGTATGCTGTAAGGCGGCACATCATGGGCCAAAAGATTTGCTATGCGGCAGGTAAGTACCTTCGTTTTTCCTGAGCCGGCACCTGCCATGATGAGCAGCGGCCCATCCAAATGTTCAACCGCCGCTTTTTGCGCCGAGTTCAATCCTGTAAAAATATCCAAGTTTATCCTCCCAAAATCCAATCCAATGATTTTTCCGCAAGAAAAGGCTGCTGCAGATACGTTCTGCAACAGCCCCCGCATGCTTTATGACATCAGTTCTTGATGCGCTTGACCGCCTCGGAAAGGGGCGGGATGACCTGCTTCTTACGCGACATGACACCCGGCAGATAGATGGAATTGCCGCTGGCATCCTGTTGGAAAGCCTCGCCGATAAGGGTTTTCGGCGAGCCCGTATAGAGCAGCTGGGTGCTCTCGTTGATAATGTCTGTAACCATCACGAGGCTCATATCAAAGCCTTCCTTCTGGCATATATTATCCATGCTCTTGATAAGCTCATCCTTCAGGGCCATGACCTCTTCCGTATCCATGACGGAAATCTGGCTCACGATCACCCGATAGTCGCCGATCTGGAATTCCTTGAGATCGTTCTTGGCAATCTCTGCCGGCGTCATATCACCGATACCGGAACCAGCCTTCAGCATGGCCATGCCGTATTCCGTGATATCTACACCGGCGATCTCCGCCAGCCGCTCAGCCGTCTGCTTGTCGTATTCCGTGCAGGTCGGGGATTTGAAGAGCACCGTATCGGAGATGATGGCCGAAAGCAGCAGGCCAGCCACCGATGCGGGAATCTCAACATCGCGATGCCAATGCATATTCGCTACGATGGTGGAGGTGCAGCCCACCGGCTCCTGACGGGTGAAAATCGGCTCGCTGGTCTGGATGCCGCCCAGGCGATGATGGTCGATGATCTCCAGAATCTGTGCCTCTTCGATGCCTTCAACGGCCTGGCCCCGCTCATTATGATCCATGAGGATGACCCGTTCCCGCTCCGGCACGATGAGCTGATCGCGGCTCACAAGACCCACCAGCCGGTTATTTTCTACCACCGGGTAGTTCCGGAACTTGCTGTCCGCCATCCGGCCCTTGATGTCGCTCAAAAGATCCAAGGGCTTGAAGGAAATCAGATTCGTCTGCATAATGCGGCTGACCGGCACGCACTGGTTGATGAGACGGGCACAGGTGTAGGTGTCGTAAGGCGTGCTGACCACCAGTCGATGCGCCTTCTCCGCCTCCTCAATGATATCGGCCGGCACCCGTCCGCTGCCGGTGATGACCAGACAGGAGATTCCCTGCTCCAGGCAGTTATGCAGCGTCTCATCGGTGCGGTCGCCCACCAGGACGATATCGCCCTCCCGGATGATTTCCTTGATCATGTGGGCACTGCCGGCGGCAATACGCACATTGCCCTTGGCCTCTGTGCCTTCATCACCGCTCACCAGCACCTCGCCATCGATCACATTGATGATATCCCGATAGCTGACACCGGCCTCAGCCAGGTTCTGCATACTGAGCTCCTTGAAATAGCGCTGAGCCAGATCACTCACGGTAACAATACCCACCAGCTTATCCTGAGCATCCACTACCGGAACGGACTTCAGGTCATTTTCCCGCATTACGGAGCCGAGATGACGCAGGCTGTCCGTTGCCTTCACCACGATCTTGCAATCCAGCGTGACATCCTTGACCCGAGGATAAAGATCGGTAATCAAAAGTGGTGCTTCCGTACGAAAATGCTCCAGCGCATATTTCGTCTCCGCATTGATCTGACCGGCTCTGGCGGCTATAGCATTCACGCCCAGAGCCTGCTTCAGATGAGCGTAGCCGATGGCTGAGCAGATAGAATCCGTATCCGGATTACGATGACCAATTGTATAAATAGGCTTTGTATGTTTCATGTACAAAATTCCCTCCTATGAGTTCTCATAGCGCTTGACGCTATAATTAGCTATATTCTATTATACGTCAAAGGACCATGTTTCGGAAAGGGGGAATCTATTTTTTTCTTATTTATCCCATTTTCCGTAAAAAAAGAAGGCCATCCGCCGGGACGGCCCCATTTTTTATTCGCATGCTCTATCAATATTGAAATTTTCTGAGTGAAAGCTGCATCTCCTGGGCCAGCTTGGCCAGCGCATCGCTGGCCGAGGCAATCTCCTGGGCCGAAGCGGACTGCTGTTCCGTAGCCGCCGATACGGACTGCATCTCCTCGGCTACCTTCTTGCCCTGCTTGTCAATCGTCATAACATTGTTCGTTATATTGTCGGTATCATCTGTCACCACATCGATGGCCTGCGTCATGGTCTCCACCTGGACAGATACATTTTTGACCAGTTTCTGGATGTGATTGAACACCTCCCGCAGCCCTTCCACCGACTGGGCACCGGCCGCGACAGCAGAGCGTCCCTGGTGCATGGATTCCACAGCCCCAGCCGTATCCTTCTGAATGCTGCCGATGAGCTCTGCAATCTGCTGAGCTGCAACCTGGGATTGCTCGGCCAGCTTCCTGACTTCCTCTGCCACTACGGCAAAGCCGCGGCCAGCCTCGCCGGCCCGGGCAGCCTCAATGGCTGCATTCAGCGCCAGCAGATTCGTCTGTCCCGCAATCCCGGCGATGGTATCCACAATAGTGCCGATTTCCTGGGAACGGGTCCCCAGCTTTTCCACCAGATCAGCGGAAGACACCACGGTATGTTCTACATCCTTGATCTGCACCACTGATTTATCCACTGCGCTGTCACCGTCTGCGGCCTTCTGGGATGCAACCTCCGAATTTTGGGCAACCTTGTCGGCCTCCGTGCGGATTCTGTCAACAGAGGCCGCAATTTTCTCAATGGACTGGGTACTGGCATCCGTTGACCCCTGCTGAACCTCAACCGAATTGGCCGCGTCCACCACTGACTGGGCTACCTGGGTAGATGCCTGGGCTGACTGCATAGAACTTGCTGTCAGCTCCTCAGAGGCTGAGGCAATCTGTTCCGTAGAATTTCCCACATGCTGCATAAGCTCGTTCATTGACTTCCTCATGTCACTCAGTACATCCGCCATTTCTCCGAATTCATCGCCCCGATTCACAGTACGGGGCGTAATGCGGAAATCCCCCTTACTCAGCCGGTTACAAAGCACCATCATATGCTGCAATGGGCCAGTGATCTCCCTGGCATTCCAAATACTGGCCAAAATAAGGATTACAACAGCGATCAGCGTCACTACCAGCATGATTTTGATAGCCTTTGCCGTGGTTGCGCCATTTTCATGATAGATGCTCTCCGCATTCTTGTCGGCCACCTGCTGCAGTTCCAGCGCCCGGTCCCGCAGCACATTGAAGGCCTTCAGATACTCCGCATTATAAAAGGTATTGGCTTCCTCGTTTTTGCCTTGCTCCATCAGCGTCGTGATTTGCTCAGAATTTTTACGGTACTGCTGCCAGGCATTTTTGACACCATCCAGCAAAGGAGCCGCAGCAGGATCCTTCTGCCCGATTTCTTCATATTCCGACCAGTTCTTTTCATAGGCCTGATAATCCTTTGTCAGATCCTGCTTATTCTTCTGCACCTCGGCTGCATCCCGTGACCGGATCATTTCCAGCACATCCACCTGGATCTTGCGCCTTGCAACCCGCTCCTCACCAATATGGCGAACAGACTGCAGCTCCACCGTATACAAATCCTCCAGGCTCGCACCGGCACTGCCCAGATAATGATATCCCGTAAAACCGATGACTGCCATAGCAATCAGCCCGATCAGAGCTAAAATTGCTATCTTGTACATCACCTTCACATTTTTCATCCATCCCATAGCCCTCGCCCCCGTATTCATTTTAATAATTTTTAGACAATTTGACGGTTTTATTATAGCACTTTGTAACTTAAAATTCACGGTTTCAGCAAATTTAAATAATTATAGGAATTTTTTACTATATATTCATCCCTGAAAACGTCTGAATTCATCATACCTTTTATTTATATCCCGCTCCCATTAGGACTCATTGTCCCGTCAGCTGGTTAATTAGGACAATCTTCCGGATACAGAAAACTTGTACTGCCATTATTCACGATTTTATTTTGCGTAACCCTGAACGATGGCGTTATAATATATTTTATATCATGATATAAAGAGGTGCTGCTATGAATATACAAATGCCCCAGCTCTATTTCAGCAAGCTGATGCGGGCCATTGTGGAATTTGAACTCATCGAGGATGGCGACAACGTCCTCATTGGCATATCCGGCGGCAAGGACAGCATTTTCCTGACCTATGCCCTGGCCGTCATGCGGGAACGGCTGAAAAAGGATTTCACGCTCCGGGGGCTCACCATCAACCCCCTCTTCAGTCCGGACTTCGATACGGAGGGAATCCGCGGCTTTTGTGAAAAGCTGTCGATTCCCTATGATGTCCACGAGGTGGATATTGCGGGTGCCATCGAGAACCAGGGAGGCAAGGAGGCCTGCTACACCTGCGCTTTCTTCCGCCGGGGAGCCATCAACCGCTACGCGAAGGAGCATGGCTGCAACAAGATTGCCTATGCCCACCACAACGATGATGCGGTGGAGACCTTCCTCATGAGCCTGTTTTATTCCGGCCAGCTGCAGACCTTCACTCCCAAAACCTATCTGGACCGTTCCGACCTTACGGTCATCCGGCCCCTGGTCTATTTCCGTGAACAGGAGCTGCGGGATGCGGTAAGCATCCATGGCTTCGCTCCGGTGCGATCGCCCTGCCCGCTGGACGGCCATACGGTGCGCCAGACGGTCAAGGAGCTCATTGCGTCCCTGGGCAAGGACAATCCCCTGCTCTACGACCACCTGGCTGCCGGCATGCGCCAAAGCGCCCTGGGGGAGCTCTGGCCCGCCAGCAAGAACCGCAGCGAAATGAAGGAAACCTACTTCAGCTACATGTACGGCCAGCCCAAAAAATCCTGAAAAAAAGCCAGCGGCAAAACGATTATGCCGCTGGCTTTTTCATGCTTATTCACTTGTCCTCATCGGGAACATTGCCCGTAAGGATCTGGGTATCGTAATCCAAATCATTGAATATCCGCGGACGGCTGGCATTGAACCTGGCGTTCACGATGCTCCGGGCCGGATCGAAATCCGGTGTCTGGATATCCGCCAGATCCAGCACCGTATGGATCATGTCATCGGACATATAGGGCTCATTGACCGCTGATTTGATCTCAGCCCATTTCTCCGGATATTTTTCCTTGAACTTATCCGAGGCCCACATGATGACGGGGATCTCTATCATATGCCGGCTGGGATTCTCCTCGATATGGCCGGAGAAGCCGCCTTCATCGTACACAGCCTCCCCATGGTCCGGTACATAGATCACCAGGGTTTCGCTGTCCCGGAATTTATCGATGATGCCGCTCACAATGTAATCATTATAATAGAGCGCATCATCGTACTGGGCGATTACTTCCTTCTTGCCCTCCGGAACATCCAGCTTGATATCGTCCTTTGTGAATTTCGTAAAGCTGTAGGGAAAACGGTTATAGTAAAGTCCGTGGCCGCCCATGAGATGGACCACATAAAAATTGCGGTCCTCTGAGCGGTTTGCGATGGCCTCGTCCACCAGCGGGAACAGTTCCTCATCGAGGATGCCGGCATCCTCATGGGAATCCCGGATGCGGGTGAAGCGATGCATGGTGCTGTGATCCGCATAGATCTGAGCCACATTGCCCCAGATGCCGGAGCTTTCCTGATTGGAAAGCCAATGGGTCTTGTAGCCCGCAGCGTTCATCACATCGATGAGATTGTTATACTCATACCAGGGCTTTTCTGACTCATGGTCACAGAAGGTGAAGAGCTTGCTGAGCACAGCGATGGTGGTGGAATGAGGACTGATCACATTGCGGAATACCCCCAGCTCTCCCTTGGCATTCAGTTCATCCAGATTCGGTGTATTGGGCAGATAATAGCCGTAGAGGTGCATATGGTTCCGATTGGTGGATTCCCCCAGGATAAACACGATATTTTTGATCCTGCTGTCATTTTTCGTAAGCTTCACATCGGTGGCGAGCTGGGATGAGAGCCTGTGATAGGCCTGCATGTTTTCCACCGCCACCGCGGTAGAAGCATACACCCGCTGCAGGGGCAGCACATCATCGAAGAAAAAGGCCGTATAGACGGTGGCCATGCGCACCGCATAGAAGGCCGCCACCACCATGACCCCGGCCAGCAGCCGGCTCTGATAGCGCCGCCTGAGGGGCAGCCGGGAAAACACCCGGTACTTCACCAGCAGCACCAGGGCCGCCAGAACCGCCGCCACCAGGAGGCACTCCTGCACCCCCACATACATGCTGATGAACTCGCCGGCTTCCTTCAGGTTGGTCTCCAGCAGGGAATTGATGATTCCCACACCGATCAGGGCCTTGTAGTTATACATGGCAAAGGACTCAATGAAGAACGGAACGAAGCAGGCTGCCAGCAGCAGGGCCTTCACCCCGCGCCGCAGCAGAGGACGCCGCAGCAGCTGCAAAAGTGCCGCCACACAGAAGGAGGCCAGGAACAGGGTAAAGCCATAGCCCACCATGACCTCTATCTTATCCGCATTGATCAGGGACCAGGCCATGGTGAAATAATTCATTATGAAAATACCCAGTATGAACCAGGTATTCTGCCGGAAGGTCTGCTGCAGCCTGCCTACAAACCGCAAAACCCGCATTTTTATTCTTTTTCCTGTCAACATGATCCCTGCCTCTATCCCTTCCAAAGGAAGAACAAATTTATATGATTCATTATTCTAGCCTATCCAGCTGTTTTTTTCAACTGTTTTCCCTGCTCAGAGCTGTCCGATCATCTTATGGGTCTGGGGAATGACCCGCACATCCTGCAGATATTCCAGTCCCTGCTGCTGACACCGGAGGATCTTCTCCGGCGAGGCAGCCTGGCAGCCATTGCAGGGAGTCACCGGCTGCAGGATGAAGGGAATCCCCCTGTTCACTCCGGCCACCAGCTGTACGGCCTGCATGAATTCCGCCCTGGTGGTTTCATTGGAAATCACCAGCTTCACGTATACATCCTTCTGCTGAGCCAGCCGCAGGAATTCCCGATGCTTGTCCCAGAGCGCCTCCCCCGTCACGCTGGGAAGCTTGATGTCCATGCTGACGATATCCGTTACCGGCAGCAGTTTTTCCATCGCTTCCGGAAGGGTGCCATTGGTCTCCAGAAAGATCTTTGTCGACAGCCGGGGGGCCAAAGCGGCAATGAAATCCGCATGGAGCAGCGGCTCCCCGCCGGTGAAGCTCACCGCCTGATGGGGTATGGCCTGCAAATAGCCCTGGATATATCCCGCAACGGTTTCCAGTGTCAGGGGATTCGGCACGGAAAGGAATTCCCGGGCCCCCGCTGCACGTTCAACCTGGCAGCTGGCATGCGTCCCTGTCTCATTTTCCGTATCGCAGTACCGGCAGCGGAGGTTGCAGCCCTCCAGTCGCACGAATACCTGACGGCAGCCCACATAGCAGCCCTCCCCCTGGATGGAGGAAAAGATTTCAATCAGATTTTTCTCCACGTCACTCATCCTTACTGTAGACAACCGATGATTTAGGCGACTCCCATACCTCGATGCATTTCAGCCGGGCCTTGCCCTGCAATGCCGGACATTCCGCCAGGGAATCGTAGATGTATCTGGCAATGTTCTCCGCAGTGGGATTCAGTCCGGCCGAAAAGGGCGCCAGCTCATTGAGGAACTGGTGATCCAGCGTCTCCAGAAGCTCCCGCAGAGCCCCCTTGATCTTCTTGAAATCCACCAGCATTCCCAGCTCATCCAATTCACTGCCCACGATCCGGGCCTGTACTGTCCAGCTGTGTCCATGGAGCCGGTCGCATTTGCCAGGATAGCCGGCAATGCGATGAGCGGCTTCAAATTCAGCGGATACCTTTATTTCAAACATAATTTTCTCCTTCCATAAAGAAAGGCTCCCTCAATGAAGGAGCCCTGCTGTTTAAACCTTTTCCTTGCCCATGAGCTGATCATAGCTCAATGCCCGGGTGTGCTGCGTATGGCTCCACTCGTGCTCGTTGCGGTGGATGAATCCCAGGAATATGATAGGAATCCAGGAATAGATGAACACCGGATAGAGCAGCAGATAGAACCAGGCCTTCAGCTTTGCGCGGATCTTGAACAGAATGATCATCGGCAGAATATATTGCCCCAGCATGATGGCTGTCATAAGCTCCGACGGCATGAAATTGTAGATATTCGTGTAAAAGGGCGGAAACATCAGCTGCACATAGCTGATGATGATGAAAAAGGTGGATACCATGAGGAAATGCGGCTGCAGCAGATAGAGGCAGCCATCCCAGATCCGGATATCCCGGCGCTTGAAGCCCTCTTTTATCATGGTCGGAATGAAGCGATGGGCCACATCAAACTGCCCCTGTGCCCAGCGCTTGCGCTGATTCCAGGACTGCCTGAAGGTCAGTGGCTTCTCGTCATAAACGATGGCGTCATGGGCCCAGGTGGTCTTTATGCCCTCAGCCAGCGACTTCATGGTGAACTCCATATCCTCGGTGAGGCAGGTAGCCCGCCAGCCGTGGTGCTTGAGCACTTCCGTGGTGATGCACATACCCGTGCCGCCAAGGACCGCAGAAAGGCCGATATTGGTCTTGGCCAGATGGGAAATGTGATCGATAACCCAGAAGGCGATGGCAAAGGTGCCCGCTACCCAGGTATCATAAGGATTTTTCGCATCCAGGTAGCCCTGGACGATTTTATCGCCTTTGCACAGGCGGTTATTCATTTCCATGAGGAACTTGGGATGGACCAGGTTATCCGCATCAAAGATGACCACGCCATCGTACTGCTTCTCCATGGCAAAAAGCTTTTCAAACATCCACTCCAGGGCAAATCCCTTGCTCTTTTTCGTGGGATGGGTGCGCTCACAGACAATGGCGCCCGCGTTCCGGGCAATCTCCGCCGTATTATCCGAGCAGTTATCGGCAATCACATAAATGTCATAGAGCTCCTTGGGATACTCCAGCTCCTGGAGATTCGTAATGAGCTGCCCGATTACCGCCTTTTCATTATGGGCGGCCACTATGACGGCAAAGCTTTTCTGCGGCGTCAGGATCTTCTTTTCCTTACGACGCCACATGCCGCAAAAGCCGATGATGAAATAGTATATTGTAAACAAGAAAATAATGATCTGCAAAGGAACCATTACAATATCAAAAACATGAGTCATGAACGTCTTTCTCCTTTAAAACCTTACACGGCCTGCCTTGGCAGGTGCGCTTGTAATATGCTTATTCCCTGGACATCCATGCCACACAGGAATTGAGTATGCCAAATACCGCGTACGTGCCAAAAACAGCTAAAAGCAATGCGTAGACAATAGCCGCACTGCCCAGGAAAAGGATTCCCGCAAACATCACGACTGCCACCAGCTTCGGCAGCATGTACAGGGTTTCCCCCTTGCCCTTGAAGTCTGGATAATGGACCTTGCTGACCATGAGATAGCCCACGAGGATGATGGCCACCGGATAGATCCAGCCCAGCATATGGGGATCCACATGGGTTGCCGTAAACACCAGCGTAGAGGTTGAAACCAGGCAGCCGCCAGCCGGAATGGCCAGCCCCATGAAATAGCCATGGACCACACTGGCATTCACATTGAACCGCGCCAGCCGCCAGGCACCGCAAAGGGCAAAGCAGATTGCCGTAACCCAGCCGAAATAGCCATAGTCCTTGAGGCAGAAATGATAGGCCAGCAATGCCGGAGCCGCACCAAAGGATACCAGATCGCAAAGGGAATCCATTTCCTTGCCCAGCTCACTGCTCACCCCAAAAAATCTGGCAGCCCGGCCATCCAGACCGTCTGCCACCAAAGCGATCAAAATGAATATGGATCCCATAAACAAGTCGTTGTTGAACGTGGAAATAATCGAACACATGCCAAACACAAGGTTCGATGACGTCAGCATATTAGGAATTAAAGATTTGTACATTAGTCTTTGATCCTCCCGATAATGGTTTCTCCGCCGACAACCTTATCACCTTTTTTTACCAGGACGTCGACATTCCTGGGCATTACGATTTCCGTGCAGGAGCCGAAGCGAATAAGCCCGTAGCGCTCCCCTTTTTCCAATACATCATCCAGCGTAACCCAGGAAACAATCCGTCGGGCCAGGATTCCCGCAATCTGCGTGACCGTAATCCGCAGGCGGTCATTCTCAATACCGATCATATGGCGCTCATTCTCAAAGCCGACAGTGTCCTTGTAGGCCGGCTTGAATCGACCGCACACGTATTTCTGACATTTGATTTCCCCCGCCATAGGACTGCGATTCACATGGACATTGAAAACCGACAGAAAAATAACCACCTTGTTGCAGGGCTCTTTGACGAAGTCATCCCCCTCCAGAGGGATAACCTCCTGTACCGTACCATCCGCAGGAGATACCAGCACAGAATCATCCACCGGAATGGTTCTTTCCGGATTCCGGAAGAAATATATAAAATAACATGCCAAAACCCCCGGTACAACCGCCCAATAGGGATTCACCGCTGCCCCGAGGAGAACAGCCAGCGCCGCCGCTGCAAAGATGAAGATATATCCCTCTTTGACTACAGGAGCTTTTACCATAAGATACACCTCCTAATAACAGCATCTATTTGATTTATTCTATCATAATCACAGATAGGCCTTTACTTCTCCAATAATTATAGTCTACTGATTTTGCTTTGTCCACTACTTTTTGTAAGCATGGACCTTCAATACAAACCGGGGAAGAGCCAGCAGGCGCCCGGCTCTCTTGGGCTGAAGCAGTCCCCGGAACAGCCATTCCAGCTTGGCCTTCTGCATCCAGAGAGGTGCCCGCTTCATGATGCCGGCCATCACATCAAAGGTTCCCCCCACTCCGATGGACACGGGAACTCCCAGCTCCTTCAAATGGGCATCCAGCCATTTTTCCTGCTTGGGAACCCCCAGCGCGGCCAGCAGCAGATCCGGCTGCGCCGCCTTGATTTCCTCCACAATGGCCGGTACATCCGCTGGACTGAAAAAACCGTTGCGCACGCCTACGATGGAAATCCCCGGGTACAGGGCCTCAGCCTTGGCCTTGGCTTTCTCTGCCACACCCGGAGCCGAGCCGAAGAAAAAGATGCGCCGCTGTTTCTCCGGCGCCCGCCGCATGAGTTCCTGAGCCAGATCATAGCCGGCTACCCGCTCCGGCATGTCCACGCCCAGATGTCGGGAAGCCCATACCGTTCCTGCTCCGTCGGGAACCACCAGCGCGGCTTCGTTGAGGATGCGCATGAGGGCCGCATCCTGGGTCGCGCGCATGATCATTTCCGCATTGGCCGTAGCCACCAGAACCCCAGCGTGCTCATCCATATATTGTTCTACCTGGGCGACAGCCTCCTGCATGCGCAGGGAATCCACCTGAACACCTAAGATATCCACCTTTTGAAATGCCACGTTCTTTCCTCCGTCCTTAACAAAGCTTCTCGATTTTCCGCTGTATCGCTCTATTGTATCATACCTTGCCCCCCGGGGCAAACAAAAGAGCCGCTGAACGCAAAGCCCAGCAGCTCCCAAAAGCCTGATTTATTTTTTTGCCTTGACCGCGGTGCGGATAGAGAGCTCTCTGAGCTGCTTGTCATCCACCTCGGAAGGTGCCTGTGCCATGACATCCGAAGCACTCTGTGTCTTCGGGAAGGCAATGACGTCACGGATGGAACGGCGCTTGGCCATGAGCATCACCAGACGATCCAGGCCGAAGGCCAGTCCGCCATGGGGCGGCGTACCGAATTTAAAGGCATCCAGCATGAAACCGAACTTGGAATGGGCTTCTTCCATGGAGAGCCCGACTGCCTCAAACACCTTTTCCTGCAGATCTCCATTGTAGATACGGAGGCTGCCGCCGCCGATCTCCACACCATTCAGGACCATATCGTAGGCATTGGCCTTTACGCGGCCCGGGTCGGACTGCAGATACTGCACATCCTCGTCCCGCGGCGCGGTGAAGGGATGATGCATAGCCTTCCAGCGCTTCTCTTCCTCGCTGTACTCGAACATCGGGAAATCAACAACCCAGAGGAAGCTGAGCTTATCCGGATCGATGAGGCCGCGGCGGCGGGCCATTTCCAGGCGCAGCTCGCCCAGAGCCTGGGCAACCACCAGCGGCTTGTCCGCGATGACCAGCAGCAGGTCGCCCGTCTTGGCATGGCAGGCTTCCTTGATGGCCTCAAAGGCTGCATCGTCATAGAACTTCTTGAAGGGGGATTTGATTCCTTCTTCTGTATACTGAATCCAGGCAAGTCCCTTGGCGCCATAATTCTTTACATATTCTACCAGGCCATCCAGCTCGCGGCGGGGAATATTTGCATAGTCCTCCACGTTGATGACCTTGACCTGTCCGCCATTTTCCAGAACGGAGGAGAATACCTTGAAGTCCGAGCCCTTTACGTACTCGGAAATATCCATAAGCTCCATGCCGAAGCGAAGATCCGGCTTATCGGAACCGAACCGCTCCATGGCGTCATCCCAGGTCATGCGCAGGAAAGGTCCGGGCACCTTCGCACCGATGGCCTTGTCAAAGAGCTCTGTTACCATACCTTCCATCATGTTCAGGATGGATTCCTGATCGATGAAGGACATTTCGATATCCAGCTGGGTGAATTCTGGCTGACGGTCAGCCCGCAGATCCTCATCACGGAAGCAGCGGACAATCTGGAAATACTTTTCAAACCCGGAAACCATCAGGATCTGCTTGTAGATCTGAGGAGACTGGGGCAGTGCATAGAAGGAGCCCGGATTCATGCGGCTCGGTACCAAAAAGTCTCTGGCCCCCTCCGGCGTGCTCTTGCAGAGCATCGGAGTCTCGATTTCCAGGAACCCGTTGCGGTCAAAATAGTCACGCATGATTTTCGTGACCCGATGACGCAGCATGATGTTCTTCTGCATTTCCGGACGGCGAAGGTCCAGATAGCGGTATTTCAGACGAAGCATCTCATCTACTTCGATGCCATCCTGAATGTAGAATGGCGGCGTCTGCGCCTTGTTCAGGATGCGCAGTTCCGTGCAGACTACCTCAATCTCGCCGGTTTCCATATGGGGGTTGACGGTTTCTTCCGCCCGGGAGCGGACCGTGCCGCGGACACCGATGACAAACTCGGAGCGCAGTGCCTCTGCCTTGTGGAAAGTACCCTCTCCCATAGCAGCTTCATCATAGACCACCTGTACGAGACCAGAACGATCCCGCAAGTCAACGAAAATCAATCCGCCATGATCCCGGCGTCTCGATACCCAGCCGCACAATACGACTTCCTGTCCAACCTCTGTCTTGCGAAGCAGACCGCAGTGATGCGTACGCTTCATTCCTTCCAATGTTTCCATTAACCTTTCACCTCAGCACATAGCTTTTTTATTATTTCATCTATTGCAATCTTATGCTGCTCGCTCGTCTGCATATTTTTGAGCATCACAGCGGATTCCTTAACCTCATCCTCGCCCAGGATAGCCACAAAACGGGCATTGGCCTTGTTGGCCTGCTTCATCTGGGCCTTCATGCTCCGGCCTGCGAAGTCCATACCAGCCGAAAGTCCGGCATTGCGGAGCTCGGCCAGCAGACGGAAGGCTGCGGGCTGGGCCTCATCACCCAATGCCACCACGAATACATCCAGGCTGTCCTGGGATTCCGGCAGCAGCGCCTGCTTTTCCAACGCCAGCAAAACCCGCTCCAGTCCCACAGCAAAACCGACAGCCGGTGTGGGATTGCCGCCGATTTCCTCGATGAGCCCATCGTAGCGGCCGCCGCCAGCGACTGCGCTCTGTGCTCCCAGGGGCGCGTACTGCACCTCGAAGGCGGTCTTCGTGTAGTAGTCCAGGCCGCGGACCAGCCGTGGATCCAGCTTGAAGGCCACGCCGGCACTGGTCAGCAGCTCCTGGACCTTCGTGAAATGCTCCCGGCATTCATCGCAGAGGCAGTCCGTGATCTCCGGCGCTCCCACCGACAGCTTTTTGCAGCCTTCCACCTTGCAGTCCAGAATGCGCATGGGATTGCGGTCATAGCGGGAACGGCAGTCATCACAGAGCCCGTCCAGCTTGTCCGCAAAGAACTCCTGCAGCCGCTTCCGATAGACCGGACGGCACTTCGGACAGCCCACGGAATTCAGGCTGAGCTCCAGCTCCTTCAATCCCAGGGACTTCAGGAAGTTCACCGCCAGCAGGATGATTTCCGCATCCACGGCCGGATTATCTCCGCCCAGGGCCTCCACTCCGAACTGATGGAATTCCCGCAGCCGCCCGGCCTGGGGCCGGTCATAGCGGAACATGGAGCCAATATAGAAAAGCTTGGTCAATGCCGCATCAGCATAAAGCTTATTCTGCAAATAAGCCCGCACAGCTGCCGCTGTATTTTCCGGACGCAGCGTGACGCTCCGTCCGCCCCGATCCGTAAAGGTGTACATTTCCTTTTCAACTACGTCGGTAGTCTCACCAATGCCCCGCATAAAGAGCTCTGTATGCTCGAACATCGGTGTGCGGATCTCCTTATAGCCATAAAGCGCGCAAAGCTCACGCACCTTTTTTTCTACATACAGCCATTGACTGACGGTATCCGGCAAAATATCCTTTGTCCCCCGTGGACCATTCGTCAACATGAAGAAAATTCCTCCCCTTTTCCATACGCCTCTTCCAGCAGCAGCGCACGCTTTTCTATATAAGTATCGATATCATCCAAATAAGTCGTCAGGTCCTTGGCATTGAAAGCCGATTTCAGACGGCCGGCCTTGAAATCCACCACCTTGGTGGTAGCAGCGCCGCCGATGCCCAAAATCGTCTGATGCTCCTCCATGATCTGGATGTTGTACATCCCCTCGCCGCCTGGACGGCAGCAGCCCACATTTTCCAGCTGGCCGCTCATATAGCCCTGGCGATAGAGATAATAAGGCGCCAGCCCCGCCCTGGTCACGTAATCCATGGCCACCCGGGACATCTGCTGCACCGTTTCATCATCCGGGATCTCGATGCTGCCCTCTTCATCCAGCTGCAGCTTCAGACGGGAGCCCCGTTTCAGTGCCAGCGCATGCAGCGTGATATCATCAGGCTGCAGCGCTGTGACCTTCTTCATCGTATCCTCCACATCGCCGGCATCCTCCCCGGGCAGACCGAGGATAAGATCCATATTGATGTGGGGAATCCCTGCCTGGCGCAAATCCCGGAACATCTGGACAATAGCCTCCGGCGTATGCTGCCGGCCAATGCGCTGCAGGGTCCGCAGCTGCATGGTCTGCGGATTCACGCTGACCCGGTCCACATGGCATTCCTGCATGGTCCGGATCTTGGCCGGAGACATGCTGTCCGGCCGGCCGGCCTCCACAGTGAACTCCGCTATCTCCGGCCCATAGAAAGCATTATATACCATATGGAGCATTTCGGCAAAATATTCATCCGGCAGGCTGGTGGGTGTCCCCCCGCCTACATAGATATTCTGCACCTTGAAATGATATTTGTCCACCGCGGCAGCCACCGCGGCCAGATCCTTTTTCCAGGCAGCCATGAACCGGTCCAGTACATCCCGGCCCGGCAGCACATTCGAAGGAAAGGAACAGTACAGGCAGCGGGACAGGCAAAAGGGAATGCCCACGTAAATGCTCACCGTACGGTTATCGGACCGGGCCAGGAAGGGCAGCTGCCGGAAAGCCAGCCGGGTGATGCATTCCGCTTTTTCCCGGCTGGTCTCATAGTCAGCCATGAGCCGGTCCGTCACCGCCGCCGCATCCAGACCCTGGCCAATCAGACGGTGCACGATCTTCGTGGGCCGCACCCCGTGCATGATGCCCCAGGGGGCCGGCGGCAGGGAAAAATGCTCCCGGAACAGATGGTAGAGATTGAGCTTTATGAGCCGGTGCACTGCCGCCCCTTCCCGCTCGTCCTCATGGCCGGCGGCCTCCTGCACATAGGCTGCCGCCGTACCATCCATTCTGATGGCCCGCAGGCATGTCCTGACCCGGGGAAGCCGGCCTGCCAGCCGTTCGTTCTCCACCGCCAGGGACTGGTACTCCGGTGCCGGCGCCTCCGGATCAATCCTGATCTTGAATAAATTCAGCACTTCCCTGACAATTTTAACAATGACTTCCCTGTCACTGTTCAAAGAAAATTTTTGAACCTGCAATATTTATTGGCACTCCTTGCAATAGCCAAAGAATTTGACCTGATGGTCTACAATCTTAAAGCCGCTTTTTTCTATGATATCCTTTTCCAAAGGCTCCAGCAGATCATCGGAAAATTCCATGACCTTGCCGCACTTCATGCAGATCAGATGATGATGCTGATGGGCATCCGGCTCGGTGTGATTCACCTCATACCGGCTGCAGCCATCACCGAATTCCATCTTCTGCAGAACGCCCAGCTCGCTCAGAAGCTCCAGGCTGCGGTATACGGTGGCCAGACCTATATCGGAATGATTATCTCGCAGAAGGCCATGGACATCCTCAGCACTCAGATGCTCGCCCGGATGGGAAAGAAATATCTCCAGAACCACCTTGCGCTGCGGCGTCATCTTATGCTGCCGCTCCTGCAGCTTTGTCTTCAGGTCTTCCATCGTAAATGTACGCTGCATTATCAAAACCTCTTTTCCTGCCTTGCCGGCCAGTTCCGGCCAGCCGAGGCCAAAGGCCCGGCTGCAGGCAAAAACGAAATATCTTTTTTATTTTAACAAAAATATCCATAGAATACAAAGGAAATATTATGGCCGCAGATAGGGATTGTGCTGCCGCTCCCAGCCAATGGTGGTTGCCGGCCCATGTCCGGGATATACCCGCACCTCATCGGGCAGCGGCAGCACCTTGTCCCGCAGGGATTTCAGCAGAGCCGCCTCCGATGCCCCGGGGAAATCGCATCGCCCGACGGATTCAGCAAAAAGAGAATCCCCGCTGAACAGCACCCCCTCACCAAAGAGGCAGATGCCTCCCGGAGAATGGCCCGGCGTATGCAGAACCTGAAAGGACAGGTGCCCTACAGAAAGCTGCTGGCCATCGGTCAAAAACTCATCCGCAGCGCCAGAACGCGCCTGGAATCCCATGTAGGCAGAAAGATTCTTTTTCGGATCCGTCAGCATAGGGGCATCCGCCTCGTGAATGAGCAGCCTGGCTCCGGTGGCCTGACGCAGGGCGTCGTTGCCGCCGATGTGGTCACCATGGCCGTGTGTATTGAGTATATACCGGACAGCGATCTTCTCCGCCTTGATATACGCCAGGATCTCTGCCGCATTCCCCCCCGGGTCAATGACCATGCCCTCGCCGGAAAACTCATCCTTCAGTACATAGCAATTGACTCCCAGCGGACCAACCATAAAGGCTTTCATTTGCATTGCTCTTATTCTCCTCCATTCGACCCCAGGGCCCTTGTTACGCTGTAGACATCCTTGATGCGCCGCATTTTCGTCATAATCTGGGAAACCTGCAGGGAATTGCGCACATCCAGTCCCATATTCACCGTGGATGTCTTGTTATTTTTATTCGTCTTCGCATTGACCGAGCTGATGTTGATCTTCATCTCCGAAGGTACTGCCAGCAGGCTGGTCAGCACACCGCTCTTATCATTGCAGGTGATTTCGATCTGCACCGTGTAGACCTTGTCCAGGCCGATGTCCCAATTCACCTCGATGACCCGGGATACGTCGCTGTTTTCATTGAGCACATTGGGACAGTCTGAGCGATGCACGGATACCCCTCGTCCCCGGGTGATATAGCCGGTGATGGGATCGCCCGGAATAGGGTTGCAGCAGCGGGCCAGCCGCACCAGCAGGCCGCCTTCTCCCTCCACCAGCACGCCATGGCTGGATTTGGTCTTTTTGTTCCCCTCCACCGGCTGCTTGAGCTTTTCCAGCATCTGGGAAACGTCCGGCGGTGTCGTGCGCTGCAGCTCCTTCTTATACAGCTCAATAAGCTTGGTGAGCACGCCGTTGATGGTGAGACCGCCATAGCCCAGAGCCGCCAGCAGATCCTCCTCATTCTGGATATTGAAGCGCTGGGCAACGATCTTTATGCGGCCATCCTTCAGCAGCTCCTTGGGATCATAGCCCAGCCGCTTGGCCTCCTTGTCGATGAGCTCGCTGCCCCGTACGATATTTTCCTCCCGGCGGGCCTTTTTGAACCAGGAACGTATCTTGTTCCGGGTTTCCGATGAGGCGACGATATTCAGCCAGTCCCGGCTGGGACCATTATTGGCCTTATTGGTGATGACGGAAACAATATCCCCGTTCTTCAGCTTGTATTCCAGCGGCACGATCTTGCCGTTGACCTTGGCCCCCACACAGTGATTGCCCACCTCCGTGTGGATACGATAGGCAAAATCAATGGGGATTGAACCCTTGGGAAGATCGATCACATCCCCCTTCGGGGTGAACACGAACACCTCATCGGAAAAGACATCCACCTTCAGTGCCTCCACGTATTCCCGCGGGTCGCTGAGTTCCTGCTGCAGATTCACCAGCTGCCGCAGCCAGGAAAGCTTCTGATCGTATTCATTGCTGGCCGTGGCGCCCTTGCCGGATTCCTTGTACTTCCAATGAGCGGCAACACCATACTCTGATACCCGGTGCATACCGAAGGTCCGGATCTGTATCTCCAGCGGATAGCCCCTGGTCATGACCGTGGTATGCAGAGACTGATAGCCATTGGATTTCGGCATAGCGATATAGTCCTTGAAGCGCCCCGGCATCGGCTTCCACATGGCATGGATGATGCCCAGCACCCCGTAGCAGTCCTTCACGCTTTCCACCAGCACCCGCACCGCGGAAAGATCATAGATCTCACTGATGTCCTTGTGATCCCGTTTCATCTTTTTATAAATGCTGTAAAAGTGCTTGGCCCGGCCGCTGATTTCCACCTTCATACCAGCCTCCACCAGCTTTTTGTGGATCTGGTCGATGGATTCCTGGATGAACACCTGCCGCTCCTTGCGCTTCTGCTTCACGCTCTCCACCAGGTCATAATAGGTGTCCGGCTCCAGATAGCGCAGGCACAGGTCCTCCAGCTCCCATTTGATGCTGGAGATACCCAGCCGATTGGCCAGCGGAGCATAGATCTCGATGGTTTCCTTGGCAATGCGCTTCTGCTTGTCCTCCCGCATGAATTTCAGCGTACGCATGTTGTGCAGGCGGTCCGCCAGCTTGATCATGATGACCCGGATATCCTTGGCCATGGCCAGGAACAGCTTGCGATAGTTTTCCAGCTGCTGCTCTTCCTTGGATTTGTATTCGATACGGCCCAGCTTGGTCACGCCATCGATGAGCATGGCGACCTCCGGTCCGAAGATTTCCTCCATCTGCTCCAGGGTATAGGTGGTGTCCTCCACCACATCATGGAGCAGAGCTGCACTGATGGTCACCACATCAATCTGCAGCTGCGTCAGGATTTTGGCCACACTCAGCGGATGGATGATATATTCCTCGCCCGAGGCTCTTTTCTGCCCCGCATGAGCAGCATGGGCCAGGTCATAGGCCTTCCGTACGAGATCCGTATTTGCATTTGGCTGGTATTGTTTTACTGCATCAACAATTTCATCAATGGTTATGGCAGTAGTTTCTCGATCGTTCATTTATCTCAACCCCATCGCGTATTTATGCCTGACAGTATGCTGACAAAATTTATCATTGATTATCATTATAACGCCATTGTTCAGGATTTCGCAACGCGAAATCCTTCTAATCAGCATTTTAACGAGGGTTTACGAATTCTGTCCCCCTGGACCATACTTCTTATAGATGGCGGATTCCGCCAAATTCATCTTGCCAGAGGCAGGCAAAAGCTCATAACCATTAGATGGCAACGACTGAAGCAGGGACAGCTCCGCAAATACCTCCAGCCCCCGGACGATTGCCTCGTCCTCCGCCTGCTGCCCGGCCCGGCGAAAAAAGCCGCCCAGCTGCCGCGGGGTATAGGGAATCTTCCCTTCCTTGCGTTGAATGCCCCGCAGAAAAATGTAAAGGTTTTTCAGGAATTCCCGATTCAGCAGCGGCCCCGGGTGCTCCGCAGGGCGAAGCTCCTTGATTTTGCACTGGGGCGTACGCCGCCCCCGGAATTCATTGATCTCCGGAACAAAGACAAAATCCACCGGCTGCCGGTTTACCAATCCAGCCAGATCCCCGATATTCCAGCCGATAGCCGCCAGGCTCCGGCTGGTGGAATCGATATGAAAGCCCAGGTGTTTTCCATCCCGGCCCTTGCGCTGCGCGTAGCTGCCACGGACATTCCGGCTGACGAAGAGCGGGCTGGGATTTCCCATGCCAAAGGGTTCCATGCGGGAAATTTCCTCAATGAGCTGCTCATTCACCTCATCCATGGACAGCTCACATTCAATATCCATGACAGGAATGTAGTCCTCCGGCTGCAGCCATTTGGCCGCACAGGCATCCATTGCCTGCCGGAAGGCATCCACCTGATCCGCGGCCAGGCTCAGACCCGCGGCTTGGGCATGGCCGCCAAAGCCCAGCAGGTACCGGCTGCATTCCTGCAGCGCATCCCGCATATGGAATCCCTCAATGCTGCGGCAGGATCCCTTGCCAATGCCGTCCTTCAGGCTGATGATGACTACCGGACGATAGTATTTTTCCACCACCCGGGAGGCCACAATGCCGATGACCCCAGGATGCCACCCCTCCCCGGCAACCACCAGCACATGGGCCTTGTCCATGTCCACCTGCTCCAGCTGCTTTTCCACCAGGTCAAAGATCTCCTTTTCCAGCTGCTGGCGCTCCAGATTATCCCCATTCAGCTCCTGTGCCAGGGAAGCTGCCAGTTCTGCATTCTCTGTCAGCAGCAGCTCGGCCCCCTTTTGCGCTGTTGCGATACGGCCTGCTGCATTGAGCCGCGGCGCCAGCATAAAGCCGATATGTCCGGCCGTAAGTTTTTTGCCCTCCAGGCCTGCCACTTCCAGCAATGCCCGAAGACCAAGGAATGGCGTATTTTCCATAGCCTTCAGCCCCAGACTCACGATCTTGCGGTTTTCATCCAGCAACGGCACAATGTCCGCAACGGTTCCCAAGGCCACCAGCTCCATATCCCCGGTATAGTCACTGCCCTGCACCGCCTGCCACAGAGCCTGGCAAAGCTTGAAGGCTACGCCCACGCCAGCAAGATTCTTGTTGGGATAGCTGCAGTCCTCCCGATGAGGATCCACCACAGCCAGTGCTGCCGGAAGCTTCTCTCCCGGCAAATGATGGTCCGTGATGACAATATCCAGGGTATCCGCCAGCTTCCCTGTTTCTTCCACAGCGGATATGCCGCAGTCCACGGAAATCAGCAGCTGGGCTCCCGCATCCCGAAGGCGCTCCAGCGCCTCCTGGTGGAAGCCATAGCCCTCCGACTGACGATCCGGGATATAGTATTCCACATCGCCGCCCAGCTGCCGCAGATTCCGGGTGAGCAGTGCGGTGGAAGTGATTCCGTCCACATCATAATCCCCGTACACTACGATTTTTTCCTTTTCCGCCAGCGCCTGACGGATACGGTCCACAGCCTTATCCATATCCTTCAGCAAAAAAGGATCATAAAAGGCCTGCCTTTCCGGAGAAAGGAACACTTCCGCCCTTTCTTTATCCACAATGCCGCGATGAACCAGCAGCCGGGCCAAAAAGAGGGATATCTTCATCTCTCCGGCCAGCTGAGCTGCCTGCTCTTCCATCCCATCCTTCAATTTCCATAATTTTTCCATGCCAATGCCTCACTGTTTAATTGTTCGATTCCCTATATATTTCGGTTTTTAAGAAAGAATTCCTTCATAAAGGAAAAGGTGCAGGCAAATAAACGCCTGCACCTCAGAATAGCAAAGCTTATTTCGCAGCTGCAGCCTTCTGGCTGACCTGCTTCTTTCCGCCCCAGCCCCGGAAGATAACCCAGAGCGGGCTGGCGATGAAGATAGAGGAATAGCAGCCACAGGTAAAACCGATGAGCAATGCAAAGGAGAAGTCCTTCGTCGTGTCGCCGCCGAAATAATACAGTGCCAAAGTAGTAAAGAGAACGGTACATACCGTATAAATCGATCTCGTGAGTGTCTGATAGATACTGTGATCCACCAGCTCGTTGATATCGCCGCCGCGGCGAAAATGAAGCTTGAGGTTCTCGCGGATACGATCGAAGATGACGATGGTATCATTGATGGAATAACCGACAATGGTCAGCAGCGCCGCCACAAAGGAGGAATCCAGCTGCTTCTGCAGCAGGGAAAATACACTGAGCACGATGAGAATATCATGGACCAGTGCCAATACTGCCGCGACACCAAAGCGGAATTCAAAACGATAGGAAACATAGAGGATGATCAGCACCCAGGAAATCAGCATAGCCAGCAGCGCATTGAGGATCAGCTCCGATCCCATGGTGGCACCGACCTTCTCCTCACGGAGCAGCTGATAGTTCCCTACGTCCTCCTTGAGGGAAGCCATGACCGCCTTGCGCTCATTTTCCTCCAGGTCAACGGTACGGATCATGATATCCCGGCCAGATTCCGCATTGCTGCTGGCCTCACCGGACAGCTGGATCGTACTGTTATCCAGCTGATGCTTGCGCAGGGAATCACGGATTTTTCCGATGGTCACTGAATCATCATAACGCATTTCAATGATGGTACCGCCAGTGAAATCAATACCGAAGTTAAAGCCCTGGGTCGCCATGCTCACGATACCGGGGATGATGATGCACAAAGAGAGGATGAACCATACCTTCGTCTTGCCGATAATATCGAATTTGAATTTATTCATTTGTCTTCACCTTACCTTCCTCCGCAGGCCGGGAAGCGCCATAAACCTTTGAATTCTGGAAGATATTCGAGGCAATGAGCAGCTTCAGCATATACTGGGTAAGAGTGATAGCTGTGAACATACTCAGCACAACACCAAGCCCCAGGGTAATAGCAAAGCCCTTGATGGTACCTGTACCAAAGAAGAACAATACCGCGGCTGCGATGATGGTGGTGATATTGGAGTCGAAGATCGTGGTAAAGGCCCGCTTAAAGCCGGCATCCATGGAGAGCCGCAGTGTCTTTCCCAGTCGGTACTCCTCCTTGAAATGCTCGAATATCAGCACGTTGGCATCTACAGCCATACCTACTGACAGGATGATACCGGCAACACCCGGCAGGGTGAGGGTAGCATCCAGCATCTTCAGAATGAAGAGCAGCATGATGACGTAAGCCATGAGGCTGATGTCAGCAATGAAGCCGGACAGACGATAGAAAAGCACCATGAAGATAAGAACTGCCGCAATGCCAACGGTAAAGGCAAAGACGCTCTTGTCCTTGGAATCCTGGCCCAGGGTCGGTCCAACGGTCCGGGTCTCGATGATGTTGACCTTTACCGGCAGGGAGCCGCTGCGCAGCAGGATGGCCAGGTTATGGGCCTCCTCCAGGGTGCGGGAGCCGGTGATGACTGCCTTGCCGCCAAGGATAGGCTCCTTGACGTTCGGCGCGGTAAGCACTTCGCCATCCAGCAGGATAGCGATCTTGCGGCCAACGTTCTTGGTGGTGAGATCAGCAAACTTCTGACCGCCTTCGCTGCTGAACTCCAGGGATACCAGATTCTGTCCCTGCTGATCGGTTTCTTCCTTGGCATTCTGCAGGTCAGTACCTGTCAGTGCCGTATTGCCATCTTCATCCTTGAACTCCAGCATAGCCGTCTTACCAATGACCTGAATGGCTTTATCCGGGTCCTTGATGCCCGGCAGCTCCACAATGATGCGGCGCTCGCCCTGGCGCTGGATGATTGGCTCCGTAAGGCCAAGCTCATTGACACGTTTTTCCATGATCTTGACTACACGTTCCATAGCATCTTCATTGACTGCGGCCTCCGGCGTATCCTCCGCCTCGAGAACCACATGGGTTCCTCCCTGCAGATCAAGGCCCTGGCGAATCGAATGAGCCAGCGGCGATACAAAAAAGGCAAATACAGCAACAATCGCTATAATGCACGCAAGGAGTTTAATAAAACTATCTTTCCTCAACTGTTTCAACCCTTTCTACTCTATGTATCTATGATTTCAAAAAGGAACATTCAGCGATGTTCACTTTCCCAATCCTTTATAAAGGAGATGACCCTTGCCAGAACAGCCGCTGCATCCAGGTCATCCGTCTGCAGATAGAGATCCGCATGGGCCTCCGCATCCGCCAGCCGTTTATGCTGGACAGCCAGCCGTTCCTCATCCCAATAGACCACCCGGCGCTTTTTGATAGCCGGCAGATGGGCGTCAATCATGACCAGCAAATCCGGAGCATGCTTCTGCCAGAATCGATGGATGCAGGAATGCTCCTGGGCCACATTATAGGCATCGTAGCCTGCTTCCCGCAGGCCGCGGACCAGCGTGGTCTTCCCCGACGCACAAACTCCGACAATTGCTATTTTCATGCTGCTGCCTCCTCAAAAGGGATATACGGCACTGAGCTTCTCCACCTTAGGCATGTCTGACACTGTCTCGCAAAGGCCCATGACCACCACGGTCATATCATCTGCCGCCTGGTTCTTGTCCAGGGACAGCGCATAGTCCATGATGCTGGACGCGATGAAATCGCAGTCCTCGGCCGTATTATCATTAATAATATCCATGATTTTCTGAAAATCTGCCATATTGCTGTGCTTGCGCCCGGCATGCTGGATACCGTCCGTATAGGATACCAGCACCATTCCCGGCTCAAAGGGCACCTCATACATCAATGGCTTGGTATGATGATGGACGCCGATAGGATTCACATTCTCATCATATACCGATACATACTCCGGTGTCTTCACAATCACCGGGCAGTTGGAATTCCGGCTGATGACTACCGTCTCCGTATCCAGGTCTGCGCTGAGCACAGTCAGGGTGCAGGACACCTTTTTATCCTTCATGGCGTAAAGGTAATCATGCACCGCCCGGGCCACGGCTCCATCTCTGGCTCCGTCGGCAATGAGGGATACGGCCTTGTTCACCACCCAGCTGCTGGTATGATGAGCTGCCAGGCCATTGCCCTGGCCATCCGCAATGATGGCTGATATGCCGCCATGGGGACGTTCCGCAAAATCGCAGCTGTCGCCGCAGTGGCTCATCGCATATTTCGTTGTCTTTGCAATACCGATCCTTACTTCCATCGGTTACCACACCTCACTGCCGTTATGCATTCTTTTTCCGTAATGATGTAGTCCACTGGTAAATCAAAGGACTCCCGGGGAACCTGCTCCATGAGCTGGCAGCTATAGGCAACAGCTGACAGTACAGCCCGCTCAGCCCGCTGCAGGAAACGGTCATAATAGCCGCCTCCCAGCCCCAACCGGCCGCCCTCCCGATCGAAGGCTGCGCCAGGAACAATGATACAGTCCAGCTCCGCCGGTGGGAACAGCCGCTGCTTTTCAGGCCGTACCGTGGGAATGCCAAACCGTCCCGGTGCCAGATCCTCCAGTGAGTCCAGCTGTACTGCCTCCATGCGGCCCTGGGAGGGATCCGCGATGAAGGGAACTGTAACCAGTTTCCCGGCCTGCAGGGCCTGATCTATAAGGGTCCAGGTATCCACCTCATCAGCCAGCGACAGATAGCAAAAGATTGCCCGGGCCGCCTTATAAAAATCCTGTTCCTGCAGCTGATGGAGAATCTGCTGACTGAAGGCTTCACGCCGGGCGGGCAGAAGACTGCGGCGAGCCTGCAGCGCTGTTTTGCGCAGGGCCTTTTTCGCCTGCGCCATATCCCCCATCACCATTATTTCTTATCCGCAGTTTCGCCAGGCATCACAAAATCACCGCTGATGGCAGCCTTGGCCACCTCGATTTCCACATGCTCAGCAATCTTCATATGGATCGTCTTTTCGCCAATCGAGGTCACATCGCCATAGATGCCTCCGATGGTCATCACATGGGTGCCCTTCTGCAGGCGATTGATCATATCCTTGCGGCGAGTCTGTTCCTTCTTATGCGGACGATACAGCAAAAAATAAAACAACGCGACCATTACGATCAGCGGGCCATAGGTGCCCAGCGTTGCAATGGATTCCGGATCCATGAAAACCCCTCCTTTTTCCTCTGCAATAATTAATCACAATTTAATTATCTTCGACACAAGTTATAAATTCCCTTTATTTTTTCGCTGTCATCTGATAAGATGCCAGGAAATTGCTCCGAAATTCGGTGAACCGGTCCTCCAGTATGGACTGGCGCAGTTCGCGCATGAAGTGCTGCAGGAAGTACAGGTTGTGCAGCGACAGGAGCCGCAGGCCAAAGATTTCATTGGCCCGCACGAGGTGGCGGATATACGCCCGGGTATAATGCCGGCAGGCATAGCAGCCGCAGCCCTCTTCAATGGGACGGAAATCGTGGGTATACTCCGTATTCTTCATTACCAGCCGCCCGGTCCAGGTCATTGCCGTACCATTGCGGGCCACCCGGGTGGGGAATACGCAGTCAAACATGTCAATGCCGTGCAGCACGCCTTCCACCAGGCAGTCCGGCGTACCGACGCCCATGAGATACCGCGGCTTTGTTTTGGGAAGCTGGGAGACCGTATGCTCCAGCATATCGTACATAAGCTCCTTGGGTTCGCCCACGCTCAGGCCGCCCACCGCATAGCCGGGGAAATCCATTTCCACCAGTTCCTGCACGCTGCGGGTGCGCAGATCCTTGTACATACCGCCCTGCACAATACCAAAAAGCCCCTGGTTCTCACTGGTCATGGTATCCTTGCAGCGCTGCGCCCAGCGGGTCGTCCGCTCCGTGGACTGCCTGGCATAATCGTAGTCCGCCGGATAGGGCACGCACTCATCAAAGGCCATCACGATATCCGATCCCAGAGCCATCTGCACCTGCATGGATACCTCCGGTGACAGGAATTTCTTTGAACCGTCAATATGGGACCGGAAGGTCACCCCTTCTTCAGTGATCTTGCGCAGATCCCCCAGGCTGAATACCTGGAAGCCGCCGCTATCCGTGAGAATAGCCCGATCCCAATTCATGAATTTATGCAGGCCGCCGGCCTCCCGTACCAGATCCATGCCTGGCCGCAAAAACAAATGGTAGGTATTGCTCAAAATGATTCCCGCACCCAGATCCTTCAATTCCTCCGGGGATACTCCCTTGACCGATGCCTGGGTTCCCACAGGCATGAAAATTGGGGTGGGAAAGCTCCCGTGGGGCGTATGGATGATCCCGGCCCGAGCCCCGGTTTTGGCATCGGCCTTTACTAATTCATAGGTGATTGCTGGCAAATCAACAACCTCTCTTTCTTTTCATAAGTATTCAATTGCCTCAACGTCACAGTCAGGCTTTGTCCGAAGTATATCTTATCACGGACCAGCCATTGTTTCAAATCAGCTGTAAAACGCCTCAATCCAGCTGAAGATTCTGCTCCAGCATATCTCCCACCGAAGCGTAGACCTGAGCAGCCTGCTGCTGTATTACCGGCCGGGCCCGCTGGATTGTATAGCCATGAAAGGCGTGCAGCATAGGAAGATCGTTGGTATCATCTCCCACCACCAGCAGGGGATGCTTTTCCCACTGCATATGGGCCTGAAGCTGGCGAAGCCCCACGCTTTTATCCACCCCGGCGGCTATGATATCGATATAGATCCGGTTGGTGCTTACATAGAGCCGGCCGGCAAATTTTTTCTGCAGGATGCGGGCAGCCCGCTCCGCATCCTCCCGGGAGCCGAAGGCCAGGCTTACCTGGGTGATGTCCTCAATGCCCCGGGGCGACGGGCTGTCGATTTCCCGCAGCGGCGCATGGGCCAGCTCCGGATGCAGCCCCTTCTGGCGCCAATAGATCAGCGCATCCTGCAGCCGGAAGAAGAGAACATAATGGCTGGCATCCACCAGCGGATCCTCCATCAGCTCATCCAGGACAGATGAATCCAGCCGCCGAGCCGACAACATCTGCCCGTCTCCGTCAAAAACAACTGCGCCGTTGGTGCATACGAGAAAATCATAGGGAATATCATAAGGCTCAACACCGGCCAAAATAAAACTGAGTCCCCGTCCGGTCACAATGCCGAATTTATTCCCGGCCGCCCGCCAGCGTCGGATCGAGGAAATATCCGCTGCCGTCACCCCTTTTCCTTCCACATATAAAGTCCCATCAAAATCACTTGCCGCTATCTTCATACATAAAACTCCTATTCCGCTACTTACCTCTGCTGTATCTTAAAAACCAGGGGCCCGCTCAGCAGCTCTCTCCCTGACGGAAGCGCTCGATCATTTCCGCCGTCAGGCTGATATCCAGCGTCCGATAGGGCATATCCTCCCGAGTGAACCATTCCGCTGTGGCCAGTTCCGCCGCATCCCGATGGATCTCCGGTGAACCGTCCAGATCGGCAAAGAACCCCACCATCAGCGTATCCGAAAAAGCCCAGGGCTGATTCTTGTAATAGCGGATGTTCCTGACCCGGAGCCCCACCTCTTCCATGACCTCCCGCTGTACAGTCTCCTCCAGTGTCTCGCCGATTTCCGTGTAGCCTGCAACCAGCGCATAATGCGGGTTCTTACGGCCGGCATAACGGGTCATGAGAATACGGTCCCCATCGGTGACCGCCACGATGATGCCAGGAGAAATCTTCGGATACTCCACGTTTTTGCAGACAGGACACAGCATGGCCCGCTCATCCTTTTTCTTTTCCATGGGATGACCGCAGCGGCCGCAGTAGCTCCGGCTCCGGTAAAAACGATGCAGCTGGCTGCCAGTGGCACCGGCAAAGCCAGCCCATTGAGGGACCAGCGTGCGGAATACCGTAAAGGGCTCAAGGGAAAAACCCTCCTTTTCCGGCAGCTGGACCCGCTGCTCATCTACCAGGAAAAAATTCTGGCCGCTGATGGAAAACAGATAGTCGGCCGCCTCTTGTATCTCCGGCATCTCCGGGGAAAAATCCTGGAAGGCCGCAAAGGGGAAATGCCCCTCCTTGTTACATATCAAGGATTTCCCTTCTTTTATGTAGAAAAAACAATCCTGTTCCTTCGGCTTCCTGATAAAGAATTCGTTATGATAAACCTTCGGTGCAATATCCTGTATCATTTTCTCATCCCTTCCTATATGGGATACATTATACTACTGCATGGCATTTGTCCACAACGGCCGTCTCAGATTTCAGCAAAATCCCCATAAAACGGCCTGTCTTTTATCCGCTGTATTCCCCCGGTATCCGTACAGGCCTGCAGCCAGTCCGCCAGGCTCCGGCTTTCGAATGCTTCTTTTCCGGCTATTTCTTCCAGCGGCACCAGCACAAAAGACCGCTGAAACATATAGGGATGCGGGAGTGTGAGCCGTTCTGTATCCAGGTGCACGCCGGGTATATACAGCAAATCGATATCGATGGTGCGCGGTCCCCATTTCTCCCTGCGCTCCCTGCCCAGCCGGGCCTCGATCTGCTGGCAGCAGTCCAGCAGCTGCAGAGGGGAAAGATGGGTCTGCAGCCGCAGGGCAAGATTTAAAAAGCCGGGCTGATCCCTATGGCCCCAGGGTTCCGTCTCATAAATCCCGGATACGCATTCCAGCCGGACTCCATCGGCTTCCCCCAGCAGTTCCAGGGCCCGGCACAGTGTCTGTTCCCGATTTCCCAGATTAGCCCCCATACTCAAATAACAGGTATATCGCTGCTTCATTCCGGCCGGCTCCTTTTGATGTGTACACTCACGTCGCGAAACACACCGGCGATGGGTGCCTGCGGCTTGTGTACTGCAACGCGCACAGCCTGCAGGGGAAAATCCTGCAGCAGCCGCCCGGCAATCATCTCCGCCAGCCGTTCTATGAGATTCACCGACGGCCCCTCCACGATGGACTGCACCGTCCCATAGACAGCGGCATAATTCACTGTATCCTGCAGATCATCACTGTCGCCAGCCGCCTGCAGCGGAAAATAGAGCTTCGCATCCACCAGGAATCGCTGCGGCTCCGCCTTCTCAAAATCCAGGCAGCCATGACAGCCGGAAAATTCCATTCCCATCAACTCAATGCGATCCATCATTACACCTCCTGTATTGCTTCCAGCATGCGGCACATCCGCACCATGGACTTCACCTCATGTACCCGGAGAATCGAACAGCCCTGCAGCACACCCCAGATCCCGGCTGCCGCGGCTGCCTCATCCCGTTCCTCCACCGGCAGATCCAGGGCCGCGCCAATGAAGCTCTTGCGGCTCACCCCCAGCAGCCAGGGATAAAATTCACCATCCAGCGGCTGAAGCTCGGCCAGCCGCTTCAGCACCACCAGATTATCCCGCGGTGTTTTTCCAAAGCCAATGCCCGGGTCAAATATCAGCTTATCCGGCGCTATACCGGCCCTTGCCGCAGCCTGCAGGGAGCAGCGGAAAAAGTCCGTCATGGAAGCCATGATATCCTTCCCATAACAAGTATCGGCCTGATTGTGCATGACGACGACAGGGACATCATAGGCCGCTGCAACCGCCGCCATTGCTCCCGGCTCCCTTTCGTACTGCAGTCCCTGAATATCATTGATGATATGCGCTCCCAGCCGGAGGGCAGCCTCAGCCGTTTCTGCCTTGAAGGTATCAATGGAGACCGGCACCGGGATATCTGGCAGCAATGCCTCTAAAAAAGGCAGCAGCCGTTCACATTCTTCCTCCGCTGATACAGGGACAAAGCCCGGCCGGGATGACTCCGCACCGATATCGATGATATCAGCCCCGGATGCTATCATTTCCTGCGCATGACGGCGCGCCCTCTCTATCGTGTTCCAGCAGCCGCCATCAGAAAAGGAATCCGGCGTCACATTCAATATTCCCATGATCAGAGTTTTCCTGCCAATCCTCAGTCTTTTTCCATCCGGCCAGCAGTACAGTCTGTCTATCGTTTCCATCCGTCCTCATCTCCTTTCTGCAGCAGCAGCCATGCCTCTTTATGCTCTGGCTGTCCCGGAGCCAGGCACCCCAGCCCTTCCGCCGTCACAGTATCCGCCTCCTGGGCCATGTCGCCATGCATAATCATACAGAGCTGCCGGGCCACCACCACCACCAGGACTCCCCGGGCCGGCAGTTCTTCATGAACTGCGGCGGCTATATCCCTGGTCAGCCGCTCCTGCAGCTGAGGCCTGCGGCAATATACCTTTACAATATCAGCAAATTTGCTGAAGCCTGCCGCCCGGCCATCCTTGGGCCTATAAACAATGCTGATCCGCCCCAGAAAGGGAACCAGATGATGCTCACACACCGAATAAAACGGAATATTCCGTATGGCAATCAATCCCCGGGAAGCTGTATGAAACCGTTCGCCCCAAAGCTGTTCCGTTTCCCGCCCCTGGCCGCTGAACAGCTTGGCATAAAGCTTTGTCACCCGCTCTGGTGTTTTTTCCATTCCAGCCGCAGCCAGATCAATATCCATAGCCTCCAAAAAGTCCCGCAGAGCCCTTATTGCTCTTTTTTCATCCACGCCTTCCTTCCCCTTTCCAGCCTATCATCTGTCCTGCCGCAAAATAAAAGGGCGGTTCCAAGAACACCGCCCCCCGGTCCTCAACTCATCAGCCATCGTTTTTGGTATTTATCCAATTCCGCCAATAAATGCCTGGCAAAAGGAATGCCTATGCCATTTTCCTGCCCAACCAGCCGCTGGAAATTCTCCAACGGGACTGCCAGGATAGTCACCCGCTCCGAAGCCGCCTCCAGGGACAAAACGCTCTCACTCTCCAGCAGCGCCAGTTCGTTGAGCAGACTGCCAGGACCCTGGATATCTATCATATTCATCCAGCCATCCCCTGCGTCCCGGCTGCGAACCACCTTGCCGGACATGACAAACAGCATTTCCGACTGCTGATGCCGGGCGGCCAATATAGTATCATTCTCAAGATAAACAGTTACTCTGGCATTTTCCAAAAGCTCCTTCAAGCGGTAAGGCGGCTGCCCAAAAAACAATTCCATACTGGCCAGGAAGCCTTCCCACTCCTTCTCATTTGCCTGCGGAACAGCTGCCGGTGAATAAAGGACTCTTTTTCCTAATAGTGCCTTTAATCCGTGAACAGACTCCGTCCAGGAATTCAGCAGACAGTGCAGCGTATACACATATTGATGAAGCAGCTCGTCCATGCTCTCCTGGGAAAAACACCGCTCATTATAACGGCATTCTATAATGACCGACCGCCCATCATAACGGAAATATACCCCCAGATCCATCCCCTGTGCATCCACAGAACTCAGCGTTACCGGCACGACCCCCTTTTGCCGGGGAATCTCCGTATAGCGGCGTATATCCGTCATAAATCCATGAAAGCTCAAAAAATGGTCAAACAGGCTTTCCTTCCGCCCCAGCTGCTGCTGCAGTTCACTGCGCCGGCAATAGCTGAATGGCTGGGATATCACCATCTGCATGTACTGTTTTTTAACCAATTCTCCTACCAGCATTTCATCGCTGCATTTCAACCGCACGGGTACAACATTCACGATCCCCGCCGTCTCTCCAATATTTTCCAGTTTAGCGCTGCGATTGGACATCAAAAGGGAAAAATACGTATCCTGCTTCCCATGAAGCTGCTGCAGCATAAGTCCCCAGGCTGTCTGCAGAATGACGGCCTGATAATTTCTCTCGCCGCCTCCTTTTTCACGCAAAGCCGCCATATCCGCAGGATTCAGCCGAAAGCGGCAAACCTCCTGATGATATGACTGATAGGATTTTTGATATCCCGGCAGTTCCGGCTTGGCCGGCAAATCTGCCAGCAGCTGCTTCCAATAATGGAAGGCGGGAGCTTTATCCTGCTGCTCCCGTTTTTCCAGATAATCCGCAAAGGAAAACCGCCGCTTGCCCGGCAGACTGACCGCAGCAGCCTCCTCCGAAAAAAGCGGCTGGAACAGATCCCGGATGTCCCAGGCATCAGCGACAATCTGCGGCTGTGTAACCAGCACTGCATATTCCTGAATGCCTGTGCGAAAAACAGCCAGCCGCAGCAGACGATCATGGGCCAGGTCAAATCCCCGGCGCCGATCCGCTTCCATGATATTTTCCAGCATCCGTTCCAGTTCCTCATCGCGCTTGGCCAGCGCATGGAAAGCAATCATAGGCTGCCGGCCGCGCCGTACCACGCCCAGCACCCGCTGAGACTGGGTACGATAAAAATTCGTCTGCAGAATCGGTGAATGGGCCACAATGTCCATTACGATCTTTTCAAATCTCAGAGGCTCAATAATTCCCTGTACCTTGTACAATGTCTGGATGTAGAATGCAGGTGATACGACCTCTTGCCCGGAAAAAAACCATTCCTCGCTTTTCGTCAGATTGCGGACATCCTCGATATGAAACCCATAAACCTGAAACAGTTCTGCCCGTTCCTTCTCGGATAAATCCGCCGCAGAAAATTTCTGATTATCAAAATACATTTTCTTCATACCTTGCGCCGCCGGATATCCCTGCTTTTTCAGCATATAGCATCCCTCTCATCTTTATAAGCCTGATTCTTCCGTATCTTTCATTGTATCATACCTGCTGTAAAAGAAAAATCTGCAAAAAGCCTTAAATTGCATTTTCCGAAAAAAAGACCGATCCTCTGTAAAAAGAATCGGTCTTCATAGCCTCAGGCCTGTATACGGCCAAACAGATCATTCAATGCTTCGCTCATGGTCGGATGGGTGAAAATCTGATCCCGCAGCACCGTGTAAGGAAGGCCCGCATCCATGGCCAGCTTGATGATATTGATCATCTCATAGGATTCCTCGCAGAAGAGTGCCGCTCCCAGGATTTTCTCCGTCTTTTTATCCACAATGGCCTTCAGGATGCCTACCGGCTGCTGTAATACATGCGCCTTAGGTATGGCTGCGGCCGGCAGCGTGGCTACAGCAATCTCATAATGCTGTTCCAGGGCTTCCCGCTCTGTAAGACCCACCCGGGAAAGGGATGGCTCGATAAATACGCTGTAGGGAATATTCCGTCCCTGATCCTCATAACTTCCGCCAGCCAATGCTGCCCGCACTATCCGAAAATCGTCCAGCGATACGTAAGTGAACTGCAGCCCGCCAACCACATCGCCCATTGCCCAGATATGCGGCACTGTGGTGCGGCGCTGTGCATCTGTCTTGATACCGCCATTTGGCAGGGTATCGATGCCTGCAGCCTGCAGCTGCAGATCCCTGGTATTAGGGCGCCGCCCCGTGGCAACCAGAACGGCATCCGCAGATTTCTGATATTCCCGGTTGCCGACGCGATAATGTACCAATGTCTTTTTTTCCTGATCCTGAATCCGATCAATACCGGCACTGAAAACAAATTCTATTCCCTGCCGGGCCATTTCCTCATGGACAGCATTGGAAATATCCCTGTCCTCACGAGGAATGAAATTCGGCATATTCTGCAAAACGGTCACCTTGGAACCAAACATATGGTACATGGACGCAAACTCCAGTCCAATATAACCGCCGCCGATAATGATCAGTTCCCTCGGCAGGGTATCCAGTTCCATGATATCCTCACTCAGATATACACGATGGCTTTCCTCTATCCCCGCAATGGACGGAACTACAGCCTCTGACCCGGTATTGATGAAAATCTGCTCACCATAGAGGAGCTCTTTCCCATCCTCACTGACAACCTGAACTTCATGATCATTCACAAAGCTGCCGATTCCCCGATATATAGTGATGGCTTTGTTATCCGCCAGCATATGATAATTTTTTCCCCGCAGCATGCCCACCAACGTCCGTTTCCGGGCAACGGCTTCTTTGTAAAATATGGCTTTCTCCTCAAAGGAATCCAGTGCCCGCAGTTGAATTCTCTGGGCGCTGTCCACCAGGGATTTCGTTGGTATACAACCAACATTGATACAGGTACCGCCATACATCGCACTGGATTTTTCAATCATGGCCACCTGTCTGCCCTGTCCGGCCAGATATCCCGCCAGTGTCTTTCCCCCTTTGCCAAATCCGATAATTACCGCATCATACCTCTTTACCATTTGCTCCACCTCATCCAAAAATTTTTTTATCGATATCTGCAATCGTAATCGCTGCCAACTGACCATAACAGGCAGCATTCATCTCATCGTATATATCATCCATGATTCCCGCCATCCCTGAGGATATTTGACATTCCTTATCCAAGGCTCCGGTACGGTATTTCACATCCACCGGCTTCTCCGCCAGCGCCGCAGCCACCATATCCAGAGTAACTGTCGAGGCATCTTCGGAAAAACGACAGCCTCCGCTGGCCCCCTCCCGAGTCTCCAGCAGGCCGGCCTTCTTCAACTTCGCCAGCACCCGCCGCAGCCGTACAGGATGGGTACAGACATTTTCCGCAATCTGTTCACTGGATTCAACCACCTGCTTATGGTTCAGGAAAACTAAAGCATGGACTGCCACTGCAAAATCACTGGTCATATCATCACCCTCTTATTTTGCTGCACCAGCTTCCGTTTCATAGGGCCATTTGGTTATTCCGCCTTCTATATCATAAACGTGCTGATAGCCTGCATCCAAAAGCTTATTCGCCGCCTGCTGGCTGCGATGCCCTGTACGGCAATAGACCAGGATTACTGCGTCCTTTGCCAGCCCCTCCACATCGCCCTTGATGGTCTCATTGGGAATGAGCCGGGAATTGGGAATATGCTTCTCCGCATATTCCTCCGGGGTCCGCACATCCACCAGAACAGCCTGCGGATTCTTGGCCAGCATATCCTTTGCCTCCGCCGGAGTCAGCCGCACATATTCAGCCCTCGCCGCCTTGTTTTCCGACGCCCTGGCACACCCCAAAAGCAGCACACCTGCCCCAAGTACCAGAAACATAGCCAATAATAATTTCATCGTCATCTCCTCCTAAAATATCATCTATCTGTAATTATATTTATTACAGATAGATTTGTCAATAGTTATTATCCAAAAAGAAAAAGATTTTTTACCGATGATTTATAATTGTATGTATTTTCTCAATATGCAGCTGCTGATTGCCAGAACAGCGGCAAAGGAATAGAATAAATACCAAAGGAGGACTGTCCATGATCAGAGAAATTGTTAGAGACCCGCTATTCCTGAGCCAGCCATCCGCCCCAGCGCAACGGGAGGACATCCCCATCGCAATGGATCTGCTGGATACGCTGGAAGCCCACGCTGACCACTGTGTTGGCCTTGCCGCCAATATGATCGGCTGCAGCAAAAACATCATTGCCATACAGGCCGGCCCCATTCGCATAGCCATGCTGAATCCTGTGATTCTCAAACATTCTGCCAAAAGCTATACGACTGAAGAAGGCTGTCTCTCACTGCCTGGCGAACGAACCACCGCACGCTATCCCTCCATCGAGATCAGATACCAGGATCTGAAGCTCCACCGGCAGCGGCAAAAATTCAGCGGCTTTACAGCCCAGATCATCCAGCATGAAATCGATCATTGCCAGGGCATTTTGATCTAATCTGCCGCAAGGCCAGTGGACTGGATTTTTTCAAAACGGTACCGCTGCGCTGCTGCCGGATATTTTTCATGATCCACTTCACTCATAAACATCTCCAGTGGACGGATATAATCCTTTCGATCGCCATACAACGCTTTATAGACAACGAAAAGTTCCCGTGTTTCGCTGTGCGTGGCGACCGTCAATATCTGATATCTCTTATCCTTGAAATGCCGCCATATCTCACCGGCCCTTGGCATTTCCCGGTCATAATTCTCCATAATAAAACCTCCTCTTTTTTCCAGTATATCACAAAAACGCTGAGGATTCGACGCCCTCCAGTCCGGTCACTTCACCATTGCCCTTGCCCCATAATATGGTATACTTTTATCAGGAGAGTGATTACATTGACAAAAGAAGAATTGCAGGAAGCCTTTGATATGGTAGATCAGGATATGGTCAAAGATAAGGTCATGATGAGCCTTGCCATGGATGTTGCGAAAAAAGCAATGACCCCCGATGGAAAGATCCGTCCCGCGGAAGAATTGCTGCCCCTCATGGTGGATACCATATCCAATTATAACAAAAACTATCTGTTCCGTGTACTCGAAAAGACCCTCTGCAAAGACTAAATATCCAATCATAATGACAAAACCAGCTCCACAGTCTTAAGACTGTGGAGCTGATTTTTTACCAGACTAAAAATCTTGCAATAACGCCTGAAGGCGCTGCCAGAAAGTGATAACGATACACAAAACCTCTATCGGTTCCATCCGTGGTGGATGATACATTGATTCGATATGGCCTCTTCTTGTAGAATGATCAGTAAATTTCTAAATTTTATCAATAGCCGCCCTTCGAGGCGTTTTCTTATTTCACGCTGAGCCTCCGCAAGATATTTCTGAAAACCATCCCCGCCGCGGGGCTTCTTATTTTTCGCAAGGCCTGGGCGGCTGGATCCGCCATCCGATGCGACGGATCCGAAGTTTTTTTATCACAGCTTAACCTCAAAATTTTTTGTAATATATACTGCTCACCTGCGTATAAGATACAAGAAAACAAATTCAATCAAAGGAGCGTGTTTAAAATGACTGAGAAGAAAATTGACAAAAAGGTAACCAATGCACAGGAAGCTTTGAAGGAACAGGAACTGAATAAAGTAACCGGCGGGCAGGATGACTATCCATGCAAACCAAAACCAGAAGATGAGAAGGATCCAACGAACATCCATCCTTGGTGGATGATACATTGATTCGATATGGTCTTTCCTTGCAGAATAATCATAATATTTCTAAACCTTATCAATAGCCGCCCTTCGGGGCGGTTTTTTGTTGCTCATTTTTCATCTGGTAAATCATCACGATCAATGCACGGTACCTCGTTGACAATTGCAAAAGCGGCCTCTGCCCGGCAGCCAGCGCTTTTCTCCCAGCCGTCGCACTGCAGTACAGCATCGCACCCTAGAATAACGTTCATGCAGGCAGCTAATATTATGTACTCATCGCACAGCCCTTCCATCGGCCGGAACACCTCTAGTGGATTAATAAACTGCATATTCGGGTGCTCATACTGCAAACTGGCAACAATGCCAGCGGCATCAGACCTGTTTTGTTTTTCATTTCCCGTGAATGGATGGCTAACAAATATCTTTTTCATGCACTCAGCTCCTTTTTCCGTTTCTCCTCATAGGATTGACGGAAAGCTTCGGAAGTTCTTTTTGATTGAAGTATGTTTCCTCGAGTTCATCAAACATCTCCCAAGCCTGATCAGTTCCAAGCATCTTGCAGTGGCGGCTAACACCGCGACGGGTCCATAGAATAAGATTCGGTACAAATTTAAGGTTGTTCGATAATTTCGAAGAACTTATTGAACCTTTGAATTCTCTAAGCGCATCGCCATCCAGTTTGAAGTAATGCCGCCCCTCGGTAAACCTGGCTGCATTATTATTAAAGTTTTGCAATAACTGTTTTGCTTCACACCCGTATACCTGTGCGAGCTGTTCTGTTGTGAGCACTCTCTGACCAGAATGCTCGATTTTAATAAGATTGTTCATTGGTATCACCCTCTCTTGTTGTTAAACTTCTTTAACTTTTGGAGTAAAAAATATTCGTTTGCATCACTTATACTTAATTCTAACAACTCTGTTGCTTTTGCTATTTCATCCTGTCTAAAAAATATAGCGTTGTTCATTTTTAAAGATAATGTCCGATCAGACACGCCCATAGCTTGTGCGAATTTTTTTGCGTACCAAATTTCTCGATTATTCTACCCCGTAATTTTGAATAATCAAATGCCATTAAGCCACCCCCTTTCAGTGCTTTTATTTAACTTGTTTAACTTCGATTATCATAACATGTCTGTTATTCCCTGTTAACGATAAATTTAAAAAGTTTAATTATATTGTTAAAGGTGTTGAACTTTTATTCAATATAATATATAATCGAAGCATCCGGTGAAGGAGGATAAATAAATGGATAAGCCAATAAAAACTACAGCTGAACGTCTAGCTGAGGCATTATCAGCTAGAAATATGAAAGCCGTGGAACTACATGAAAAAACTGGAATAAGCAAGCCATCAATAAGCCAATATATATCGGGAAAAGTAACACCAAAACAAGATAGAATTTATATAATGGCAAAAGCCTTAAATGTTGATACAATTTGGCTCATGGGATACGATGTTCCGATGGAACGTAAGCCAATCGCCGAGTTATACTCGGGTGCTGGTGTACTTAAAATGAATTTCAACGATTTGCTCAAATCTTCATCATCCGCCTCAGCCACCCCCTCTTCTCGTCAGGGCATCCGCATCCCTGTCCTTGGCCGGGTGGTCGCCGGCATCCCGATCGAGGCCATCACCGATATTATTGATTACGAGGAAATCGACCCTGACCTTGCCAAGACCGGTGATTTTTTCGCCCTGCATGTGCAGGGCTCGTCCATGGAGCCGAAGCTTTATGATGGTGATGTCGTCATCGTCCGCCGCCAACCTACCGTTGAATCCGGTGAAACAGCTATCGTCCTGGTAAACGGCAACGATGCCACGGTCAAGCAGGTCAAGGAAGTGGATGCCGGCATCATGCTGATCGGCCACAATACTGCTGTCTATGAGCCGCACTTCTATAGCCAGCAGGAAATATCAGATTTGCCGGTGCAGATCCTGGGCAAGGTCGTGGAACTGCGGAGGAAATTTTAAGACAAAAAATAAGCCGCCCCGGAGGACGGAATGATGAAAGGACCATATTATGAAGCCAAAAAAAGTCGGTATAATAGACAAAGAAACAGTCCGACTTTTAGGGCTAGATGTTCCACCTGGAACACCAATACTGCTTGGCGATTCAAACTATCAGCATATGCAAAGCAGCCACCCCGATGCCTTTGCTAAATACTTCTCGTACTTGGAGGAAATTCTGGATTCGCCGGACTATGTAAATCTGAATCCTCGCGATGGATCTGTAAAATATATCAAACGAATCAGTGAATATGTAGTTGTTGGCGTCCGAGTTTCCACAAAAGGAACTGCCTTTGCACGGACAATATTCACCTTTGAGAATTGGAAATTCAATCAATACCAAATTGGCGGCTATCTAAAAAAGCACAAATAAAAAGGACACGCCCCGAAGAACGTGTCCCGTCCGAAAAACTCAAGGCAGGGTGACTAACCTGCATCTCCTACTCAAGCCTTGCGGCTATCCGGTGGCGGCTGCCAGTTCCGCCCTCAGTGAGTTATTCCTTACTTAGAATATATCATATTTTGTAATACATGTCAAAACCATAGCCACCCCCGCCCTGGCCGCTGATTATCTTGGAAACCCCAAGACGATGAAGTTCCACTACGCCAACTGCCGCACGATCAGGAACCCTCAAAATTTTATCCATATAGGCTCCCGGGATGAGGCAATCAACGCCAGGTACAAGCCCTGTGGAATCTGCCGGCCGTAAAATAAAAAAGCCGCCCTGGAGGACGGCTGCTTGAAAATTCCTCTTTTACAAAAGAGACCATTTTTGCAAAAGAAGGGAATCGACTTTTACAAAAGAGACCATTTTTGCAAAAGAAGTGAATTGACTTTTACAAAAGAGACCATTTTGGCAAAATATATTAAGGAGGCAATATTTATATGAAATATATTCCCTTATCTAAATTATATTATACAGATCCGCATAAAGTAGATGAGGTATATGCCTCACGTCACAACGCTCCATATACACGCAAATTTTCCATACCTATAAAGCAATTTAACCATCAAAAATCCTACCCCGCTTTTATTTGCTACACAGAAGAATTAATGCGCCTAACTGAAACAATATACACACACTATTCTAAATTGCTTTATAAAGTTCATTCTGTTCCTCCTGTTGTATTGCGTCAATTTGCGCTCTCCTGTATTTTAGACGAAGTAAAATCCACTAACGATATAGAAGGAGTTCATAGCACCAGAAAAGAAATAAAAGAAATATTAGATGGAGTGTCTTCATCTTCGCGATTCTCAAGCATTGTAAACAAATATTACAACATCTTAAATAACGAAAAAATTGATTTTTCAACTAACGATGATATCAGAAAATTTTATGATATTTTTGCTCACGAGGAGGTAGCTGCTGAACATCAAGAAAATCGCTTAGATGGTAAATTATTTCGAAAAAACTCAGTCGATATCATGTCATCAAACGATAAAACTATACACAGGGGGATATTTCCAGAAGAAAAAATACTAACTTCTATGGAAGAAGCGTTAAGTATACTAAATAGTGATGAAATACCTTTATTAGTTAGGGTATCTATTTTCCACTATCTTTTTGGATATATACATCCATTTTATGATGGTAATGGTAGAACTGATAGATTTATAACTTCTTATTTTTTAGCACAACATTTCCATTACATTGTCGCATTGCGATTATCCGTATTAATTAAAAGGAACCGAAAACAATACTATAAATTATTCAGCGATATGGATTCAGAAATAAACCGCGGTGATCTAACTCCGTTTGTCTATGGATTTATGTCAATAATATCTGATACTTTCCAAGATATTATTGACATATTAGAACGCAAACGTACACAATTAAAAAAATATGAAGAAAAACTAAATCAGATGAACTTTAAGGATACTCTCATGCAAAATATTTATTACATTCTTTTACAATCTGCTCTCTTTTATGGCCAAGGCATTTCTATAAAAGAATTACAGGATATAACCCATAAAGCCCGTGGCACTGTTCAACGCCGCTTAGATTCTATCCCTAAAAATTATCTTGTAATACGAAAAAACAGAACTCTATATTATAAGCTAAACATGATAATTTTTAAAGAACAATCACAATAAAAACGGCCCCACCGCGCTACCAACACGATGAGGCCTGGAGATAACCAACCGCGAGGCCAGTCACCTACTCCACTACCAATTATACTTGATTGGCCTCCAAAATTCAACTGAATAAGGAGGCGACGCCTTATGCCAAAGGCAATCAAAAAGGCAGCCATCTACTGCCGCGTGTCTACCCTGCACCAGATCGACAAGGACTCCCTGCCGATGCAGCGGAACGACATGATCAACTATGCAAAGTATGCCTTGAACATCGAAGACTATGAGGTGTTCGAGGATGCCGGGTACTCCGGCAAGAATATGGACCGCCCGGCCTTCCAGGCGATGATGGAGCGGGTCCATGACGGGGAGTTCACCCATATCCTGGTCTGGAAGATTGACCGGATCAGCCGTAACCTGCTGGACTTCGCCAACATGTATGAGCAGTGCAAAAAGCTGGGCGTCACATTCATATCGAAGAACGAGCAGTTCGATACCTCAACGGCCATGGGCGAAGCCATGCTGAAGATCATCCTAGTCTTCGCGGAGCTGTAGCGCAACATGACCAGTGAACGTGTATCGGCCACGATGAACGCCCGGGCCGCAGACGGCAAATGGAACGGCGGCCGAATCCCCTACGGATATTCGTACGATAAAGAATCTGCCACCTTCTCCATCCGGGAAGATGAGGCTGCCATCGTTCGGAAAATTTATGACATCTACACATCCACGCATTCCCTTGTGCAAACGACCACAGCCGTGAATGACGACGGCTATCGCTCCAGGCGAGGCTTTAAATGGACGCCATCAACCATACGGATCATCCTGTCCAGCCCCTTCTATCTTGGCACTATGCGTTATAACTATCAGGATGAATCCGCAAAAACATTTTCATTTAAGCATCAATCTGAATGGATTCTTGTAGAGAACCACCATGTTCCCATGATTGATAAAGAGCAATACGACATCTGCAACTACTGGCTGCAGAAGAATAATCGAAGCAAGCTCACCCGCGGCAGCCACATGCAGCAGAAGAACACGCACATCTTTGCTGGCCTCATCCATTGCGGGGCCTGCGGAAGCACTATGGTAGCCACTTTAGACCGGATGCGCAAAGATGGGTATCGGCCTTCCATGTATCAATGCTACGAGCGTCGGCAGTCACATCGATGCAAAAACATCTACGTCAATGATCTCACAGTTGGGAATTTCGTTTTCAGCTATATCAGCAACATGCTGCAGCTCAGAGCATCTTTCCAGCCAACGTATCAGGAAAAGGATCTGCAACAAATTCTTTTGCATGGCAGCGAGTTCTCCATGGTGAAATCCATAATGCCGGCAGCGCTCTCCCAGCTCCTGCTGGTTCTTCAAAAAAACACCATAGGTATAAATGAATACAGCTACAATAAAACTCATTCCTGCGGCAAATCTGACGACAACAAAAAGAAAAGCCTGTTAAAGGCGGATATAGCAAAAAGGCAGCGCGCCCTTTCCCGCCTCGAAGATCTTTATCTCTTCTCAGATGAAAGCATGCCGCAGAAGGATTATCTGCAAAAGAAGCTGAAGCTTTCCCAGGAACTGGATGGTTTCCAGCAGGCACTCCAGGAGTTGAAAAAGAATTCGGTGTTTTCTACAACCCTGACGGATGAAAAATTTGTTGAAAAGGCATCTGCCTTGCTGCTGAATAATGCCATGCAGGAAAACGACAGATTGTTCCCTGCCATCGCCATGCAGGTCGGCAATAAAATTCTAAAGGATTTTGCCAACGCTACGATCGCTGATATCCTGGTAAAAGATGGTAAGGTAACGCAGATCGAATTTCGGAACGGAATCACCCACGTCTTTAATTATTAAATACACATAAAATATTTGCCCCGCAATTCTTAAACTTTTAAGGTTGCGGGGCAAAACTATATTATTATTTTTTCATTACTTTGAGGAACATTGCATCCCCAAAAGAAAAAAATCTGTATTTTTCCCGGACAGCTGTTTCATAGGCCTTCAGCACGAACTCACGACCGGCGAAGGCGCTGATGAGCATGATCAGCGTGGATTTCGGCAGATGAAAATTCGTGATGATGGCATCCACGATCTTGAATTCATAGCCTGGATAGATGAAAATATCGGTCCAGCCGCTTTTGCCGGCAATTTCATTCTTGGCTGTCGCTGCTGCTTCCAGCGTACGTATAGAAGTTGTTCCAACTGCGATGACCCTGTGCCCTGCGGCCTTGGTATCCCGGATCAGCTGAGCGGTCTCATTGCTGATGCAGTAATATTCCTTGTGCATCACATGGTCCTCAATAGTATCCACATTGACCGGCCGGAAGGTCCCCAGTCCCACATGCAATGTGACAAAGCCCAGGTTCACCCCCATGGCCTTGAGTTCTTCCATTTGCTCAGTGGTGAAATGCAGTCCTGCGGTGGGAGCCGCAGCCGAGCCTTCCTCCTTGGAATACACCGTCTGATAGCGCTCCTTATCCGCCAGCTTCTCATGGATATAAGGCGGCAGCGGTGTTTCTCCCAAACGATCCAGTATCTCCTCAAAAATACCCTCATACCGGAACTTCACAATCCGTCCGCCAAAATCGGTATGATCCACCACCAGACAGGACAGTTCATCACTGAAGCGGATCACATTGCCGGTCTGTGCCTTTTTCCCCGGTTTCACCAGGGTTTCCCAGGTATCGCCATCGATGCGCCGCAGTAAAAACACTTCTACCTTGCCGCCGGTGGGATCGCGATGGCCGATGAGCCGGGCCGGCATGACCCGGGTATCATTGAAAATCAGCGTATCGCCCGGTACTACAAAGTTCTTCAGATCATAAAAATGATGGTGCTCTATGGTTTCTGCCTGGGGATCCAGCACCATGAGCCGTGACGCGTTCCGCGGCTCGCAGGGTGTCTGGGCAATCAGCTCCTCTGGCAGATGATAGTCAAATTCCGATAATAACATATTCTGTCTCCTTAAATCTCAATCAAAATTTTTCAACTGGGCATGGGAATAATACAAGGCCAGGATATCCTTATAACCTCGTCCTTTATCCGCCATGGCCTTGGCGCCCCATTGGGACAATCCCAGCCCATGGCCCCATCCATATCCATCGATGAGGATGGTTTCGCCACTCTGCCCGGTGACCAGATGCTGTTTATCCAGGGCAAAATTTTTCTCTTCCACATCCGGCATCTGCTGGGCAGCTGTTTTCTTTCCAGTGCTCAGGCTGAAATCCACCGCTGGATGCACCAGCTGGACATCGAAAAGAGTGCTCTTGAGCCCCAATACCTGGCGCAGTTCATTGCCTGTCAGGGATGCGGTCCGGCGTTCCCCAATAAACCTGATGATCTGTACCCGTCCAGAGGATGAGCGATCTGCAGCCGGACCATGTCCCAGCTGCAGCGGCGTGAGATCAATACGCTTCAGCAGCCCGGTATCATAACCGGCCCGCTGCAGCTTCAGCTGCAGCTGAGGCAGCGTGAGCTTTACCTGCCAATGATGGCTGGGGGATTCACTGTCATCATCCTCCACAGCCCGCAGATAAGGCAGATAGGTTCCCCACACATCCTCGCTGTTTTCCGTCATGCCGCCGGAGGAAGCGTGGAAGGCTGCATAAATAGGCTTGCCGCCGTATTCCAGTACCTGCCCTCTGGTGGCATCCACTGCCGCCTTTGCAGCTGCGGCCTCCTTCGCTGTCCCCTCATAGACCTGGCAGTGGGTAGTGGCACAGAGATCGAAGTTCTCCGCCTTGTGCTTGCTCCGCTCATGCAGGGCGAAGGTGCGGGCTGCTACTGCTTGGGCCTTCAAGGCTTCCGCCGGCCAGCCGGCCGACATCTCCGAAGGAAGCACGCTGCAGACGTAAGCCTCCAGGGGAACCACATTCACGACCTGTATGCCTCCCGGCAAAAGGGATAGCTCCAGGGAGCCGCGATAATGCCGCCGATTGATAGTCACCGGCATATCACTCCCCGAGGACTGCAGCACCAGCTCCAGCCGGGCGGCAGAAATCCCCTTTTTATTCAATACCAGCTGATGGTTCTTCACAAAGAGCTGCACCGGCTCATTTGCCTTGAATTTAGCCAGGCCGCGCTTGGTAGCCGCATCCCGCAGCACAAAAGGAGCCGCCGCTGATACCACGACCTGGGACTGCCCCTTCCATAAGCCGATCCGCAGCAGATTTGCTGCGGGCTTTTCCCTGGCTGGCTGCTGAACCGAAGCAGCCGGCCGTGTTGTTCCATGATGGGCCGCAGCCGCCTCCGATACATTGACCAGCTGAAAAAAGCATAGGGACAGCAGCAAGCCTTTCCATATCATTCGCATAGGCCCGCTCCTTCCTGTTCCGCCAGCAGCCGGGCCTTTTTCTTGGCCTTGGCCTCCGCCTTCCGCTGTTTCCTCAGCGCCCGACTGTAACGTTCCTCTTCACTGAAAATGCAGCCGCAGTAAGGCTGCCGATACAGTTCCAGCTCCTTGCTGATATCGATGCCCTCCTGCCAGCCCGGCCGGAAATCCTCATAATAAAAATCGATATGATATTTTTCCGCAAAAAAAGCCGCCGTCTCTTTCATGAGCTCATGCTGCTGATAAATGCTGTAAAACAAGGTGGAGGTAAAGGCGTCAAAGCCGTTTTCCGCCGCAAATCTCGCGGCCTGCTCCAGGCGCCAGGTATAGCACATGCGGCAGCGGCCATTTGGTTCCTTCTCGGCGGGCAGTGCCCGTCCCAAAAACTCCCGCAGCTGATAATTCTCATCCGTATGGATTGCCATGCCGCTTTTTTCCGCAAATTCCTTCGCGGCCTCCAGCCGGCGTTCCCATTCCTTATAGGGATGGATGTTGGGATTAAAGAAATAGCCTGTAGGCTCTATCCCCTCTTCCCGCAGCCGTTTGACCGGGTAACAGGAGCAGGGCCCGCAGCACATATGGAGTAATAAATTCATAGCACGATTCCTCACTCAATCCATAGGATAAGGTATATTCATATGAGCATATCCCGCCCGGGTCACGACACGGCCCCGGGGCGTACGATTGATGAAGCCCAGCTGCAGCAGATAGGGCTCATAGACATCCTCGATGGTATCCGTTTCCTCGCTGATGGAGGCTGCCAGGGTATCCAGCCCCACAGGGCCGCCGGCAAATTTCCGGATCATCGCATCCAGCATGCGCCGGTCCGTATGATCCAGACCTGCCTTATCCACCTCCAGCATCTCCAGGGCCTTATCGGCCAGCACATCGGTTACGATGCCATCGCCCTCGATCTGGGCAAAATCCCGCACCCGCTTTAAAAGCCGATTGGCTACCCGGGGAGTTCCTCTGGACCGGCGGGCAATCTCCATAGCCCCCCGCTCCTCAATGGGGATCTCCAGAATCTCCGCCGCCCGCTTGATGATATGGACCAGCGCCTCCGGCTCATAATACTCCAGCCGTGAAATGACGCCGAAACGGTCCCGCAGCGGTGCTGCCAAAGCTCCAGCCTTGGTGGTGGCCCCGATCAGAGTAAAGGGGGCGATATCCAGCCGTATGGACCGGGCACTTGGCCCCTTGCCGATGATGATATCCAGGGCGAAATCCTCCATGGCCGAATATAACACCTCTTCCACACTCCGGGAAAGACGATGGATTTCATCGATGAAAAGCACATCCCGCTCGCCCAGATTCGTGAGCAGTGCCGCCAGGTCTCCGGACCGTTCAATAGCCGGCCCGGAGGTCACCCGGAAATTCACCCCCAGCTCATTGGCAATGATGCCGGCCAGCGTGGTCTTTCCCAGTCCCGGTGGGCCATAGAGAAGCACATGGTCCAGAGCTTCTCCGCGGGAAAGGGCTGCCTTGACGAAAATCGACAGGTTTTCCTTTACCTTGTCCTGTCCGATGTATTCATTGAGCTTGCGCGGACGCAGGCTGTACTGCCAGGCATCCGCCTGCTGTTCATCCATGGCCACGATACGGCCTTCTGTTTCCTCCACAGCTTAGTTCCTCCCCGCAAATTCCTTCAATGCAAATTTAATCATTTCCTCCACCGAGGAAAGCTTGCCCGCCTTTTTCACCACCGGTGCTATCTCCGCCTGGGTATAGCCCAGGGAAATCAACGCAGCGGAGGCCTCGGAAAGCATATCATCCCCCAAAGGCTCCTGGAGATCCGACAGATCCAATGCATCCTCTGATGCACCGGCAAAGGAAACCTTATCCTTGAGCTCCAGAATCAGCCGCTCAGCTGATTTCTTGCCGATTCCCGGCAGCTTAGTGAGCACAGCCGCCTGTTTCTGCTGGATGGCCCGACAGAGCCCTTCCACGGTGATAGCGGACAGTATCCCCAGTGCTACCTTCGGGCCCACGCCGGAAACAGAAATGAGCAGCTGGAACAGATCATACTCCTGCTGGCTGTAAAAGCCATAGAGCAGCATCGCATCCTCCCGCACATTCAGATAAGTAAACAGCGTCGCCTCTTCTCCCAGGCGCAGCTGATTACGGGTGGAGCCCGCCACAAAGACCCGATAGCCGACCCCCTGTACATCCAGCAGGCAGTAATCTGTCAAAAGATATGTCACTTTACCGCGCAGATATCCAATCATCCTGAATCTCCTTTAATCATCAAATCATAATTTATTCCGCCAGGCCAGGCTGTTCATGCAATGGGTCGTGCAGATCGCAATGGCCAGCGCATCCGCCACATCATCGGGATGAGGCGCCTTGGGAAGATGCAGGATCTTCGTGACCATGTAGATCACCTGATCCTTCGTGGCCTTGCCATAGCCTGTGACCGCCTGCTTGACCTGCAGCGGCGTACGCTCCACCAGCTCCAGCCCGTTCTTGGCCGCTGTGAGAAGCACGATACCGCGGGCCTGTCCCACCGGAATGGCGGTGGTCACATTGCGGTTGAAGAACAGCTGCTCCACGCCCATGACATCCGGATGGTATTCCTTTATAAGCGCATCCAGTCCATCATAAAGCTTCATGAGCCGGTCCTCCATCCGCGCTTTTGGGCTGGTGGTCACCGCTCCATATTCGTGAGCAATGAGCCGGCTGCCCTGAGATTCCACAAAGCCATAGCCACAGATTGCCGTTCCTGGATCTATTCCTAATGCCAACATTCTCTCTCTCCAAACAAGAAAGGCTGCTGCGCAACAAGCTCCCCTGACGGGACGGCTTAGCGCAACAGCCTGCTTTACGATTTTTATTCTTCCTCGTCTACTTCATAGTTGCTGTAGACATTCTGCACATCGTCGTGTTCCTCCAGGGCATCCACGAGATTCAGCATCTTCTCCGCATCCTTGCCTTCCAGCTTCACCGTGGTATCCGGTACCATCGTAACCTCGGCCGAGGCCGTCTCGATACCCTTTTCCGCTAAAGCATTGGCAATGGCGTCATAATCTGCCGGTGCACCAGTGATCTCGAAGGAATCCTCCTCCGCCTTGAAGTCTTCCGCGCCAGCCTCCAGCGAAAGCTCCATGAGCGCATCCTCATCATCATAGACCTCTTTATCCACGATGAACACTGATTTCTGCTTGAACATCCAGCCCACGCAGCCAGTCTCACCCATGTTGCCGCCATGCTTGGAAAACAGATGACGCACATCGGCAGCCGTACGGTTGCGATTATCCGTCAGAATATCCAGCATGATTGCAGAGCCGCCCGGGCCATAGCCCTCATATACCAGCTCTTCGTAGTTGCTGCCATCCGCAGCCCCCAGGCCCTTCTGAATTGCCCGCTGGATATTGTCCTTCGGGATATTGTTGGCCTTTGCCTTGGAAAGGGCCAGCTTTAAGCGCATGTTGCCAACGGGATCGCCGCCGCCCATGCGGACCGCGATGGTGATCTCACGGCCTATTTTCGTAGTGATCTTGCCGCGAATTGCATCATTCGCGCCCTTTTTTCTCTTGATGTTTGCCCATTTGGAATGTCCTGACATGAACGAACCGCTCCTTCTTATAAAAAACTAACTTTTATATTTTATCACACTTTGCTGTTTTTCGCAAAATCAGGCTTTTACCAGCCGATAATATTTTTTCTTGCCCTTTTTGATCAACGCGGCATTTTCCCTGAAGCATTCCTCAGAAAGTACCATATCCACATCCGTGACCTTTTCGTCATTGAGGGACAGCCCGTTCTGCTGAATCAGGCGGCGCCCCTCGCCCTTCGAGGCAAAAACGCCATGCTGGGTGAGTACATCCAGCAGCTTGCTGCCTGCCTCAGCTGCCGTGAGCTCAAGGGTAGGAATATCCGCGCTGGCCCCCTGGCCGCCGAACAAAGCCTCAGCAGCCGCCTTGGCCTTATCAGCCTCCGCCTCGCCATGGACGAGCTTGGTGACCTCATAGGCCAGAATGGTTTTTGCCTCATTGATCTGCTGATCCTTATAGGCTCCCAGACGCTTCACCTCATCCATCGGAAGGAAGGTGAGCAGCGCCAGGCATTTTTCCACATCCGCGTCATCCACATTGCGCCAGTACTGATAGAACTCATAGGGAGAGGTCTTCTCCGGGTCCAGCCAGAGAGCCCCGCCGGCCGTCTTGCCCATCTTCTTGCCATCGCTCTTGGTGAGCAGGGTGAAAGTCAGGCCGTAGACAGGCTTGGCCTCCTTGCGGCGCACCAGCTCCACGCCGGCAATGATGTTGGACCACTGATCATCCCCGCCCATCTCCAGCTTGCAGCCGTACCGATGATTGAGTTCCATGAAATCATAGGCCTGCATGATCATATAGTTGAATTCCAGGAAGGTGAGTCCCTTTTCCATCCGCTGCTTATAGCATTCAGCGGTAAGCATGCGATTCACGGAAAAATGCGGACCGACTTCCCGCAGCAGATTGATGTAGTTCAAAGCCCGCAGCCAATCCCCATTGTTGACCATGAGCGCACGGCCGTCGTTGAAATCAATGAACCGCTGCATCTGCTTCTTGAAGCAATTACAATTGTGCTCAATCATCTCATCGGTGAGCATCTTGCGCATATCCGTACGGCCGGAGGGATCTCCCACCGTACCGGTGCCGCCGCCCACCAGGCAAATGGGGCGATGGCCGGCCCGCTGCATGTGGGCCATAGCCATGAGCCCAAGAAAATGGCCTACATGGAGACTGTCTGCCGTCGGGTCAAAGCCGATATAAAAAGTAACCTGCTCATTTTCCAGCAGGGAACGCACCTCATCTTCGTTGGTGCACTGCTGAATAAATCCACGTTCCTTTAAAGTATCAAATACGTTTGCCAAAAAATCCTCTCCATTTCAACTATAGGTTTAGTTCTTGCCCTTAGAAACTCCGCCGCCCGGTTCAGGGGCTGTCGGAGCAGGTACTGCCGGCTGGCTTTGCTGCTTGTCTCCAGACTGCTTATCCGCAGCCTGCTTCTTGCTATCCTGCTCAGCCTTCTTGTCATCGGCCTTCTTGTTCTTATCCGTCTTCTTATCGTCCTCAACCTCATCCACGGTATCACCCTTCACCGCCGCGGAACCGTCAAAGTTCTTGGCCTGGGCAGATCCCAGGGCCTTTTGCATGAAGGCCTTCCATATCACAGCCGGAGTCCGGCCGCCGGTCATTCCATTCATAGCCGCATTGTCATCGTTGCCGATCCAGACACCGACAACAAGATCCGGCACATAGCCAACGAACCAGGCATCGCGGTAATCACTGGTGGTTCCCGTCTTGCCTGCCGCCGGGCGGCCGATCTTGGCCGCCGCACCGGTTCCATGGGCAATGACCCCCATGAGCATGCTGGTGAGCTCTGACGCACTGGTTTCATTGATGACACTGCGCTTCTTCGGCTCGGCCTGTTCCAGAATCTTGCCATTGCGATCCAATATCTTCACGATGGCCACCGGTTCCACATGGACACCCTTATTGGCAAAGGTGCCATAGGCGCTGGTAAGCTCCAGGGGCGTGACGCCCTTGGTCAGGCCGCCCAGGGCAGTAGCCAGATTGCGGTCATTCTGCGGTCCGTCCAGTACAAAGGTAGAAATACCCATTTCCTGGGCATAATAAATCGGTTTATCAATACCCAGCTTCTGGGCAATCTTGACCGTAGGCACATTCAGCGATTGCTCCGCCACCTTGCGGAGAGTGACCTTGCCGTTGAAGGTACGGTCGTAGTTCTGCGGTGACCAGTTACCAATAGTGATTGGGCTGTCATCAATGACAGTGGAAGGCGTGAATTTGCTTTCCAGTGCCGCTGCAAACACAAAGGGCTTGAAAGCGGATCCCGGCTGACGCTCGGCCATAGTTGCCCGGTTGAACTGATCCGACCCCCGGCCCCCTACCATGGCCTTGATATAGCCGGTATGGGGGTCGATGGCCACCAGGGCCCCCTGGGGCTGCTTGACACCGTTGCCGTCAGTGGAATAGTTGGGCAGGTTCTGCATTGCGGCTTCCGCGGCATGCTGCATGTCCATATCCAGCGTCGTGTAGATCTTCAGACCTTCTTTATAGACAGCATCCGCTCCGTATTTATCAATGAGCTTCTGGGTCACATAATCAATAAAGTACGCCGCCGGCGTAGTATCCACCTTTTTCACCGGCTTTACAATCTTGAGATTTTCCTTTTTCGTCTTTTCCGCTGTGGAGGTATTGATATAATTATACTTCTCCATCTGATCCAGCACTGTGCCCTTGCGTTCCTGAGCCGCAGCCAGATTGTTCACCGGCGAATAATAATTCGGGCTCTTGGGAATTCCGGCCAGCATAGCACACTCATTCAGATCAAGATCTTCGACATTTTTGCCAAAATAGGTCTGGGCAGCCGCCTGGACGCCATAGGCTCCCTGACCGAAATAGATCTGGTTCAGATAGAGTTCCAGGATCTCCTGTTTGGTATACTGCCGTTCCAGCTGCAGTGCCAGGAATACTTCCTGTACCTTGCGCTTCAGCGTACGTTCCTGGGTCAGATAGGCATTTTTTGCCAACTGCTGGGTAATGGTCGAACCGCCTTCTGAAACTCCCCGGTCCGTTATATTCGCCCAGACAGCCCGCAGGATTCCCCGGGGATCCACACCGCTGTGCTCGTAGAAACGGGCATCCTCCACGGCTACAAAGGCATTCTGTAAATCCTTGGGGATCTGATTTATCTTCACGGGCACACGGTTCTCCGCTGCATGCACATTAGCGATTTCATTTCCGTTGATATCATAGATCTGTGAAGATGCCGGCGGACGGATATCGTCCGTAAGATTGGGCTTCGTGTTCATGCTCGCTGTCAAAAAGCCACAGCCGATGCCAACAAACATCACGGCAACGATCATCATCAGACCGAGAAAAATCCGGCGGCCATTGCTGCGCTTCTTTGGCTCCCTTGGATGACGGCTTGCACCTGTACGTTTTTCCATGAGGACCCTCCTTCAAATATATACGTCTTATATTTTACCATAAATCCGCGCTTTTCGCAGTTTTATTTTAGCTCGACAACCGTCGCGCCGGTGCCGCCCTCATTCATATCCGCAAACCCCATATGGAGCACATTGCGATGATTCTTCAAGTACGCCTGGATTCCCTTGCGCAGGGCCCCTGTTCCCTTGCCATGGATAATGAGTACCTGGGACATTCCGGCGATGACCGCGTCATCCAGGAATTTGCCCACCACGACCTCAGCCTCGTCCACCATAAGTCCGCGAATGTCCAGCTCCCGCTGGATCGAAGCGGTCTTCTGCAGGTTGTTCGACGCCTGGGAGGTCCTTTTTTCCGATAGTTCCTCGGCATGGCCGCTGGCGACGAATTTACAGGAAGAGGCCTTGAGGTTCATCTTCATGCTGCCAAGCTGCACCGTAAGCTCCTTGCCCTGTATAGCGGCAACGGTTCCCTTCTGATCCAGGCGGGTCACATAGATGGTATCCCCCACCTGCAGAGTCTTCAAATCTATGGACTTGCGATAGGTTTTCTGGGAAACGATACCCGGACGCACATGCTCCATGGAGTCCTTCAGCTGGCTGCGGGCATCCTGGATAGCCTGCTGCCGCTTCTGGATACCCTGGTCATTGAACTGTTCCTTGAGCTGTTTGATCACCGACTCGGACTCCCGCCGGGCCCGGCGTACCAAAGCGGCGCTTTCGTCCTTGGCCTTGCGCAGGATCTTGGCCCGCTTTTCCGAAAGCTCCTTCTTCATGGCCTCCACCCTGGCTTCCAGCTGCGCTGCCCGCTGCTGCCGTTCCAATATATCCGCATTGCGCTGCTCATACATCATCTTTTCGTTTTCCAGCTCATTGATCACATGCTCGAACTGGGCATGATCCGCCTTGATGAGCTGTCTAGCCCGCAAGATCAGGGATTCCGCCAATCCCAGCCGCTGGCTGATGGCAAAGGCATTGCTGGCCCCCGGGATGCCAATCAGCAGCCGGTAGGTAGGCCGCAGGGTCTTCACGTCGAATTCCACGCAGGCATTTTCAATACCCTCCCGGGTATAGGCAAAGGTCTTCAGCTCCGAATAATGGGTTGTGGCCACCACACTGGCCCGCACAGCCAAAAGCTGCTCCAGGACGGCCATAGCCAATGCGGCCCCCTCCTCCGGGTCCGTACCGGCTCCCAGTTCATCCAGTAGCAGGAGATCATCTGCCTCCACCTTCTTCAATATAGCCACGATATGGGTCATATGCGCAGAAAAGGTACTGAGGCTCTGCTCAATGCTCTGCTCATCCCCAATATCGGCATAAACATTTTCATATACCGCAATCTCAGAATCCAGCTCCACCGGCAGAAACAAACCGGACTGCGCCATGAGCACCAGCAGTCCCAGCGTCTTCATGCTCACTGTCTTGCCGCCGGTATTCGGGCCGGTGATGAGCAGCATTCGGTTCTTCAAGCCCAGCTCCACATCGATGGGCACCACCTTGTCCGCCGCAATGAGCGGATGGCGGGCCCCCCGCAGGCGCGTCCGCCCCTCCCGGTTCAAAAGAGGCTCTACCCCCTTCATATCCCGGGCCAGACGGGCCTTGGCAAAGGTGAAGTCCACCAGGGCCATCAACTGGCAATTTGCCAGCAATACATCCTTATTCTTTTCGATCTGCTGGGACAAGGCCCGCAGAATGCGTTCCAACTCCCGTTTTTCCGCCAGCAGCAGCTGCTTCACATCATTATTGAGATTGACCACCGCCATCGGCTCTATGAAAAGGGTTGAGCCGCTGGCAGACTGATCGTGCACAATGCCAGGAAAATATTGCCGGTATTCCTGCTTGATGGGCACTACATAGCGATCATCCCGGATGGTCACAATGGCATCCTGGAAATATTTCTGATATTCCTGGGAATGCAGCACGGAGGAGAGATGCTCCTTGATCCGGGCCTGAGAACTCTTAGCCTCCCGGCGGATGCGGCGCAGCTCCACACTGGCATCATCCCGGATGGCCCCATGCTCATCAATGGTATTTTCTATATTGCGCTCCAGCTGCCCAAGGATCTCAATGGATTTTGCCCAATTTTTCAATATGGGAGCATCCGCCTCCAGTTCCTTGAAAAAGCGCTTGATATTGCGCATAGCATACATGGTATTCATCACATCCGTGATTTCAGCCGCATCCAGTACAGCTCCCAGCTTCACCTTCTTGATGAGCTGGCGGATATCCCGGATTCCCCCCAGGGGCGGTGCTGCGGTCTGATACACCCTTACGGCCTCCGCCGTCTGATGCATACGCTCCTGGACCTCTTCAAAATCACTGCTGGGCAGCACTGCCCTGGCCATTTCCTTACCCAGCACCGAACCGGATTCCTGCTGTAAAAGCTCGGTGATCCGGCTGAATTCCAATGTCTTTAATGCTTCCTTTTCCATATATTACCCCTTAATATATCATTACAGAACCCCACGGAAATAATGTCCGCGGGTTATATCTGAACCCTCCAGCTTTTTGGCCAGCACCAGTTCCTGCTCCGAAAGCTCTGCCGGCATAGCCATAAAACGGCGATAATTTCTGACAGTCTCGGCCAGCCGGGCAGGCTCCATAGCCCGCCCTTCGATGCGGATACGGTCGATCCCCATGGCACCGAACTTCATTGCATGGGGCAGCATACTGAGGCTCTTGCCATTCAACACGTGCATATGGCAGAACTGATCCATGACCAGTGGAAATTGCTCATCCTTGCGATCCCTCAGCGCATAATGGCTCCCCTTCGCCTGACAGGGACGGCTGCAGTTCCCGGCATCAATATGCCCCAGAAAACTGCCCGTCACACAGTACTCAGAAACCATAAGTTCCAGGGGCCCTCCCACGATACACTCCAAGGGCAGCGGACTTTCCGCTGCCAGGCACTCCACCTGCCCCATCGTCAGCTCCGGCGAAAGGGTCGCGCTGCTGACCCCCAGGGCCTTTAACTGCTCCAGCGCCAGCACATTATAAGTAATGAGGGAATAGTCCCCATGAACCGGTATATCCGTATGCTCCTGGACCAGGGACAACATTCCTATATTATGAATGTTAATCTCTCCAGGTGGAAAATCGCTGAAAGCCTCCAGCAGCTGCAAAAAAGCCTTCATATGCTGCTCGCGCACAATGCGCGGCGTATTGAAGCTGATCCGCTTTCCCCGCTCCATGGCCAGTTCCCAGGCCTGCTGATAATGCCGCGGCGTAATCACCTCATGACTGTAGGACTCACCGCCGAAAAGCAGCCAGTCCGCTCCGGCATCCAGCGCGGCCCGTGCCTTTTCCACCGTATCCGCCGACACCACCAGCGCCGCACTCTGCGGTTGACGCTTCCGGGTTCCTGGCAGAGACAGGGATTTCATGGCAGCTGCCGGCCGCCGGAAGGGCGCCAGCCGCTTTTCCTCCAACGCCTCTACGGCCTTGCGGCGCACTTCATTGAGCTCGCTCATAGGCACCATGACATCGCCCTGGATGTCCGCCTGAAGCTCCTGCAGAGAAAATACCGTCGTCCCTAAACGGGAGAGCTGCTTCTGCAGGGTTTCCAGTGTCAAGGGACGCTTCTGGGCCAGAACGCCGATAAAATCCGTCTTCGCCTCAGACCGGCTGCCATCACCGTCCTCCAGCTGAAGTACCAGAGGTTCTCCCACTGCAGCCCGGACCTGCATGCGCAGGGGGATGCGGCGCACCGGCGCACCGGCTGTAAAGAAATTTCTGGCCCGCTCCATCAGCGGCGCATCGAATACCTTGAATACCCTGTCATGGGTCCGCACAGAGCCCTCCAGCGGAAAGCTCACCTCTTCACCGGCTGCGGCTGCAGCCACCGGCCGTCCCGCAGCATCCTGCATATCATGGATGGCTGCGGTCACCCGGCCGCCCACCTTGACCCAGAAATCCACCTGGTCTCCCTCCTGCAGCGCATCGGACAGATGCACGGTCACCCGACGGGAGCCGTAATCCATCCGGACCACCCGCCCGGCCAGGATGCCCCGGTTGTTAGGCCGCCGGTCGCTCATCATATTGCGGCCGGGACGATCCTTCAGATAGGCCGTGGTAAAATCACGATTGAAGATTTGCGCTAAGCTCCGTTTATCCGCTGCCGGAACCGTATAACCTTCCCCCGAAAGATAGCTGTCCACTGCCCGGCGATAGGTATCCACTACTACAGCCACATATTCCGGCCGTTTCATACGCCCTTCGATCTTCAAGGAAGCGACCCCCGCATCGATGAGTTCCGGCAACAGCTCAATGGTATTGAGATCCCGGGGACTCAGCAGATACTTTCCCGCTTCCTCCCCCAGAACATCCTCCCCCTGGCCGTCCACCAGCGTATAGGGAAGGCGGCAGGGCTGGGCACAGCGGCCGCGATTGCCGGAACGGCCTCCGATGAGGCTGCTCATGAGACACTGCCCGGAATAGCAGACGCAGAGTGCCCCATGGATAAACACCTCGATCTCCGCCCGGCTGTTGGTACAGATATAACGGATATCCTTAAGGGACAGCTCCCGGGACAGCACGACCCGGGAAAAGCCCATGGCCTCCATGGCCCGTACACCAGCCAGATTATGGACGGTCATCTGGGTACTGGCATGCAGCGGCAGCGCCGGCACGATTTCCCTGGCCAGCCTGGCCACACCAAGATCCTGTACCAGCACGGCATCCGCCCCCGCCTCATACAGGAAACGAAGATAGTCCGCCAATTTTGCCAGTTCCTGATCATCCACAATGGTATTCACTGTCACATGGACATGTACACCCCGCAAATGGGCAAAGCGGATGGCCTCCCGCAGTCCCTCCGCATCAAAATTATCCGCATAGGCCCGCGCCCCAAAACTGGCGCCTGCCAGATAGACCGCATCCGCCCCGCTCTCCACCGCTGCCCGGAAAGCCTCCCGGCTTCCCGCCGGCGCTAATAATTCAACCAAAATAATTTCCTCCGATTCCATTAATATCAGTATTATAACGCCATTGTTCAAAATTCCGCAACGCGAAATTATGCCAATCGGCATTTCCCATAGGAGACTAGTACCGCACCCGCAAAATAACCCGGGAAATCACTTGTCTGAATTTCCATCTGCTGCATTATCGTCAACCGCCATGCCACCGCGATGACATAGCTCTCCGCCTTGCAGTTGGAAATCCCTCTGGCGCATTTTCTCATCTGCGAAGTTGAAGGACTCCCCATGACAAGGTATTGCTATTGAAGAAAAGATGCAAAGTCCCCTATAAGAAAATCGCCAGCAGCCCCAGCCACTGGCGATTCAAAGTCCTATTCTGTTGCCTGCGCTTCCAGTTTTGCCTTCTTTTTATGAAAGGCATCTAAAATCTGCTGTGCATCCTTCATATCGTTCATATTCAAAGCGGCCAGATAGCGGAAATTACTTCCTTCATAGGGCTGTATATCACCAAAAAGGGCAATCTCATAGCAATTGCGGATCACGTTGACCACACAATTCTCAAAATGCTCGAATTTACAGGAGCGGCAGCTCAGAAGGATATCAGCAATCCCATTGACCAGCCTATCTTCATTGTAAATACGCATATCATGCAAAGGAATATTCTTTACGCCATCCTCCACAAAGGTAACATTGTTATTCAGGCATTTGCGGATGCATTCCTGCGCATAGCCCACCAGACAGTTTTCACGCTCACAAACACCACATACCGTCTCCTTCAAGCACACGTCCGTTACCGAATCAATGACATGCAGTGCCTGTAAATCTTTTAAGTCCGCTCCCATAAAATCACTCTTTTCTGCATAAAATTATCACTAACCGCTGATGCTATATACTTTTTACATTTTAATCCATATAGCCTATCCCCGTCAAATTCTTTTCTCAATCCTCTCCTGGAAATCCATCACCACAGCACACTGCCAGATAGCAACTCCATAAATTATACAATATATTCTATCTTTATATCGTTTTCATACAATATCTAGTTGTATATCCTTTTTTCAGCCTTTTTTGCGCCTTGTCCCCTGACCGGCTTCGGCCGTATAATGGAAAATACAGACCGATAAAACCATAACGATAAATGAGGAGTGACTGTTTTGGAAAAATGGTACGAAACGGAAATCGGCAAAGGCATTCTGAAATCAAAATACTATCACCCGGATGAAAAGGAACCCCAGGAGCTCATGGACCGGGTCAGCTCCATTTTCTCCCCCAAGATCCAACAGGCCATGCGGGGCTATCTGGAGAATGGTTCTGTCTGCCCGGCCGGCCGCACCCTGTACGCTGCCGGCGCCAAGGGAAAATTTAAAGGAAGCCTGAGCAATTGCTATATCCTGCCCTCACCAAAGGATAACATCGAAGACATCTTCAAGGTCAATCGGGAAATCGCCAAGATTTTCTCCTATGGCGGCGGCGTAGGCGTAAACATCAGCCAGCTTCGACCTAAGGACAGCCTGGTCAATAATGTAGCCCGCACCTCCACAGGCTCCATCTCCTTCCTGAAAATATTCGATACCACCGGAGAGGTCATCAGCCAGAACGGCCGCCGCGGCGCCATGCTGGTGGGTCTGAACTGTGACCATCCCGATATCTACGAATTCCTTCATATGAAGCAGAACAACGAAAAGCTGGCCTCTATGAATCTGTCCATCCTGTTCAAGGATGATTTCATGAAGGCCGTCACCGATGACGAGGAATATGAGCTGAAATTCGATGTCCAGGCCACCGGGCAGAAAATACGGACAAAGATCAAAGCTGCCGAGTTCTTTGATGAATACTGCCAGACCCAGTGGGACTGGGGCGATCCCGGTGCCCTCTTCATCGACCGCCTGAATGACTACACCCTGCTCAGCGGCTATGAAGACTATCATATTGAAATCACGAACCCCTGCGGTGAGTTTGGCGGCAATGCCTATAACTCCTGCAACCTCATGAGCATCAACCTGTACAATTTCGTCACCGATAAGTTTGGCGATAACCCCCAGCTGGATACTGCCGCCTTCGCCCAGGCCGTCCATACCGCGGTACGAGCCCTGGACGAGGTGCTGGACTACGGCTATGAGACCCAGCCGCTGGATGCCAACCGCCATTGCATCGATGACTGGCGCAGCATCGGCCTTGGCCTTTTCGGCGTGGCCGACGCCCTCATCGCCATGAAGCTCAAATACGGCGGTAAAAAGGGCAACGATTTCGTGGCCGCCGCCATGCGCACCATGCTCATCGAAGCAGCCCGCACCTCAGCGGAGCTGGCCGAAGCCAAGGGACCCTTTGGCCGCTATGACTGGGACAGAACGAAAAAATCCCCGATCATCGACCTGCTGAAGAAGGAAGCTCCCGATGTTTACCAGCAGATACAGGCCCACGGACTGCGCAACGGAACCCTGCTGTCCATCGCCCCCACCGGAACCATCTCCCTGCTCATGGGCGTGTTCTCCGGCGGCTGCGAGCCGATCTATAAGATCAGCTACGAGCGGACTACGCATAAAATGGAAGGCGAACATAAATCCTTCAAGGTCTATGCCCATTCCGTCAAGGATCTGCTGGACTACCATCAGCTGAGCTATGACACCAGCGATGAGGAAATCAAGAAGCGGTTCCCCTGGATTATCGAAAGCCATGATGTACCTTATCTGAACCGGGTAAAGCTCCAGGCCGCCATGCAGAAATACGTGGACAACTCCATTTCCTCCACAGTGAACCTGCGCCATGATGCCACCCCCAAGGATATCAAGAACATCTACATCGCCGCCTGGAAATCCCGCTGCAAGGGCATCACAGTATTCCGGGATGGCTGCAAACGGGGCAATATCCTGGGTGTGAGCGAAAAGAAAAAGGACATCGAGTATGATACCATCAAGCCCATGAAACGGGACAGCATTGCCCGGCTGGATGGCTGTACCCTGGTACGGCATACCTCCTGTGTGGACAAGATGTACATCACCATCAACAAGACCTCCACTGGGCAGATCTTCGAGGTATTCACCAATGCCTCCGGCGGCTGCGCCAGCAATATCGCCACCATCACCCGTCTCACCTCCCTGGCGCTGCGCTCCGGCATCAATGTACGGGACATCATCAAGCAGCTGGCTGTGAGCCGCTGCTCCGCCTGTCAGGCCCTGATCCGCGACGGCCGCCAGGATATTTCCCTTTCCTGCGGCAATGCCATCGCCTCCGCCCTCATCGAAATCTACAATGAGGCACAGGCCTCCGATGGGGAAAAATTCAATGCCGATGGCGAGGATATCTCCATCAACCGCCAATGCCCGGAATGCGAGCACTTCACCCTGAAGCCTGAGGGCAACTGTGTGACCTGCACCTACTGCGGCTGGTCAAAATGTGAATAACAGGCAAAAAAGTTGGACTGGAAATTTATTTCCAGTCCGTTTTTTTGCCTGTTTTCTTATTCAGGAAGCTTTTCTTCCTCATCCGCCGGCAGCAGGGAAAGCTGTTCCGCCAGCTCTTCATCCACCGCTTCCTGCTCGGGCAGGGCCGGCAGATCCTCCAGCCGGTTCAGGCCGAAGCACTGCAAAAAGGTATCCGTGGTCCCATACAGGATGGGTCTGCCCAGCACCGCCTTACGGCCCATTTCCCGCACCAGTTCCAGCTCGATGAGCCGGGCCAGTACCCGCTCGATGCGCACGCCGCGGATATGCTCGATTTCCTGCTTCGTGATGGGCTGTTTGAAGGCAATGATGGACAAGGTCTCCATCGCCGCCGCAGACAGCTTCTTATCCGTTGTCTGGGTCAGCTTTTCCACATAGGAAAAGTGTTCCGGCCGGGTAACCAGCTGATAGCCGCCGGCAACCCGGCTGATCTGCAGGCCGCTCTGGCGGGCAGCCAGGGATTTATCCAGTTCTGCCACCAGTTCGGCAATATTGTCCTCATCCACATCCAAAATCGTCATGAGTTGCTCAGCCGTCACCGGATCACCGCTGGCAAACAGAACAGCCTCCAGCGGCCCCAATAAATTCGTAACAAACATCAATGCTCTCCGTTCCTCAATGAAATATAGATGGCCGCAAACTTCCCCGCCTGCTGCACCAGCACCGTCTTAATCTTGATGAGCTCCAGCAGGGCCAGAAAGGTAGTGATGAGCTCGCTGCGGCTTCCGCTCCCAAAGGCATCGGAAAACAGCAGCCGCCCGCCAGTCCGCTGCAGCTGGGCCAGCAGCTCAGTCATTTTATCCTGTACGCTGTATTCCTCCCGGGCCACCAGAGCCTCCGGAATCTTCAGCTCCTCCCGCACCCGGATCACGGCACAAAAGGCCTCCACCAACGCAGTGAGGGGCAGATTTTCCGGGGGGAGATGCCGCAGAGGAAGGTCTGCCGGCAGCCGGGCCACAACGCGGCCCTGCTCCCTGGCCATATCATCCAGCACCGAGCTCACCGCCTTGAACCGCCGATACTCCAGGATCCGGTCGATAAGCTCCTGCCGGGGATCCGCTTCCTCCGGCTCTGCTTCCTCCCTGGGAGGCTTGGGCAGCATCATCCGCGATTTAATCTGCAGCAGCGTTGCCGCCATCACAATGAATTCGCTGGCCACCTCAATATTGAATTCCCGGAAGCGGTTCAGATAATCGATATACTGCTCCGTCAGCGCTGCCATAGGGATATCGTAGATATCGATCTTATTCTTTTCAATAAGATGCATGAGCAGGTCCATCGGCCCCTCAAAGGCATCCAGCTTTACACTGTAATCCTGCATATCAGAGTATTACGCCAATCATGAAATTAAATACCGACAGCACCAGCCGCTGCAGCGGAATGAGTATACCGCCCAGCACCGGGGTCATCATCAGCGCGATGAGGATGAAAAAGCTGTACCGCTCCAGCCCCGCCAGCTTGTAATTCCAGCGCGGCGGCAGAAAGGACATGAGCACCTTGGAGCCATCCAGCGGCGGCAGCGGAATCATATTGAAAATGGCAAAGTTGATATTGTACAGCACAATCAGCGAAAATACGATCTTTACCCCATAGGTCATGGTCATGCCCAGTTTTATCCAGAGGGCCATGACAACCAGGGTGATAAAAGCCAGCACCAGGTTTGCTGCCGGACCCGCCAGGGATACAAGCAGTTCGCCCCGCTTGAAGTTGCGGAAATTCATGGGATTGATCATCACCGGCTTGGCCCAGCCGAACTGTGCCACCAGCAGCATCAAAAGCCCGATGGGATCGATATGGGACACAGGATTCAGTGTCAGCCGGCCCGTGGCCTTCGGTGTAAAATCCCCCATGGCCACGGCAACCCGGGCATGGGCATATTCATGGATGACCATGGCCATGATAAGCCCTGGGATTCCTGCGACAATATCCATCAAACTAAAGCCAAACATATATTTCCCCCTGTCATTCTCTATTCACATGCTGAGCCAGCAGCAAAACCGCGGCAATGGATTTCGCATCGTAAATGCGGCCATCGCCCACCATTTCCACCGCTTCCTCCAACGGAACCTTCACGATATTGATGAATTCATCCTCGTCCGGGCACTGCTCACCGGCAGCGAGCTCCTCCGCCGCATAGATATGGATGAACTCGTTGGAAAAGCCCACGGTAGTAGCCACCTTGGTGAGCATGGTGTATTTTTCGGCGGTATAGCCCGTCTCCTCTTTCAGCTCCCGCTTGGCGCACTCCAGCGGATCCTCCCCCGCGCTGTCCAGCTTGCCGGCCGGAATCTCCAGGGTAACCGCCTGTACCGGATAGCGATACTGGCGTACCAGCACCACCCGGCCATCGGGCAGCAACGGAATGACCGCGGAAGCACCAGGATGGGTGATCCATTCCCGGACGGAGGTATTGCCATCCGGCAAACGGACCGTATCCCGCTTCACATGCAGCAGATTGCCATCATATACAGCCTCACTGCTGATTTTTGTTTCTATTAAGTCCTCGTCCATTTAAAATTTTCACTCCTTAGCGCGGCTGCGCTGTTTTGCTTTCTTTAACTTCGCATTATCCAACATTTCCCGGGCATTGTCAAGGGAAGCCGCCGTCACATCCACGCCGGAAGCCATGCGCGCGATCTCATTGACCTGCTCGCCGGCACTGAGCCGGCGGACTTCCGTGCTGGTCTGCTCCTCCCGCACCTGTTTGCTGATGTAGAGATGCACATCCGCCATGCAGGCAATCTGCGGCAAATGCGTGATGCAAAGCACCTGCTTATACACGGCCACCTGGGCGATGCGCTCAGCTACCATCTGTGCCGTACGGCCGCCGATTCCTGTATCGATCTCATCAAAGACCATACTGGCCGGCGTATCCGGCCGGGAGGCCGAAACCGTCTTCACCGCCAGCGCAATACGGCTCAGTTCTCCTCCGGAGGCCACCTTCTGCACCGGCCGGGGCACCTCGCCCACATTGGCGGAAAACAGCATGGCCAGCTGCTCCGCGCCGTTGGCGGTGAGCTCGGGCAGCGCTGAAAGCTCCAGCCGGAACCGGGCATTGGGCATTCCCAGTGCCAGCAGCTGTTCTTCGATTTCCCGGGAAATATCCCTTGCTGCCCTCTGCCGCTGTTCCGTAAGCACTGCCGCCGCATCCCTGGCTTCCTGATAATCGGCCGCAATGGTCTTTTTCAGCTCCACTATATCCTCATCGTAGTTCTCGATGGCAGCCAGCTCTTCCTTTACCTTCTGATGGTGCAGCTGCACATCCGCCAGCGTAGCCCCGTATTTTTTCCGCAGCCGATAGATTACATCCATCCGGCTTTGCATCTGATCCAGCCGCTGAGGCTCAAAAGCCAGGGATTCTCCATAATCCCGCACCTCGTAGGATGCCTCCTGGAGCTGGCAGCTGGCATCCTCCACCATTTTGCGCACCTCATCCAAAGAGGTATCAAAACGGCTCAGGGAATCCAGATTCTGCTTGATTTTCGCCAGGGCGGCCAATACCCCCATGGGCATCTTCCCGCCGCCATCCAGCAGCTCATAGGAGGATTCCACGTAACCGGCAATCTTTTCCGCATTGGTGAGCTTGCGTATCTCCTGCTCCAGTTCTTCATCCTCATGGTCCTGGAGCCTGGCCTCACTGATTTCCTTATCCTGCCAGCGAAGCATATCGATGCGTTGGGCATAGTCCCGGGCGGCATTCTCTTTCTCAGCCAGTTCCCGCCTATGCCCGGCCCAGCGCTGAAAAGCCTGTCCATAGGCTGTCAGCGCGGCCATGATCCGCTCATCGGAACCATCCAGCAGGGCAAACTGATTCTCGGTACGCAGCAGCGCCAGATTTTCATTCTGCCCGTGGATATCCACTAAAAAAGGCCCCATAGACCGGAGCACAGCCAGCGTCACATGGCAGCCGTTCACAAGGATCATATTCTTTCCGCTGCGGGTGATCTGCCGCGTGATGATCAGCAGCTCATCCTCATCCGCAATAGCCTGCTGTGCCAGGAAGTCATGGACTGCCGGCTGCCCCTCCAGGCTGAATACCGCCTCTACCCGCAGCCAGTCACAGCCAGTGCGTATGAGCTCCGAGCTCATACGCTGCCCCAGAATGGCTCCCAGGGAATCGATGAGGATCGACTTGCCCGCACCGGTTTCACCGGTGAGTATATTCAATCCCTTGTCAAATTCAATCTGCACATGCTCCAGCAGTGCAAAATTCCATACCGTTAATGTTTTCAGCATCCGAAATTCTCCTTTGGAAAATCAGACAATCATCATTTCCAGCTTTTTTATGATTTTCGGTACAGCCTCTTTGGGCTTGATGACTACCAGGATGTTATCGTCACCGGCCACTGTGCCGATGATTTCCGGCCATTTCGCGTAATCCAGCGTCGAGGCCACCGCATTGGCCGTGCCCGGCAGTGTCTTGATCACAATGATGTTCTCACTGTGATTGATTCCGGTCACCGAGTCCTGGAACATCCGTGCCATCCGGTTTTTCGAGAAAACCATGCTCTTTTCCAGCGGATAAGCGTAGCGGTAGCGACCATCCCCCGAGGGTACCTTCACCAGCATAAGCTCCTTGATATCCCGGGAAACCGTGGCCTGGGTGACCTCGATGTGCTGCTTGCGCAGGGCATCTGCCAGTTCCTCCTGGGTTTCAATCACGTGATTCTCTATAATATCCTTGATTTTTGCATGTCGTATCGCCTTCATATTCTCACCCTCTGACCTTTTCTACAATATACAGGAAGGGCGCCCCCTCCTCATGGTTGACCATCTGATAGCAGCCCGCGGTATACTGTCCGCTGGGAAGTCCGGCCATATACTCCGCCAGAGCCTCGCTCTCCTCCTGCCCGGCCGGATGGCCTGCATAGACCACCACCACCAGGATACCGTTCACATTGAGCTTGTCCAGCACCGCCTGCAGCGCCTTCAGCGTACTCGCTGCCTCGGTGGTGATATGGTGATCGCCGCCCGGCAGATAGCCCAGATTGAAAATAGCTGCATCGATCGGCTCCTGCACTACTGAACCAATCTGCTCATGGCTGTCCAGTACATAGCGGATCCGGTCCTTATATGCCTGCGTCTGCTTTTCAGTGGCCGCAATAGCCCGGGGCTGGATATCAAAAGCGTAGATCTTTGCCTCCGCTGTTGTATTCTCTGCTAGAAAAAGGGTATCCCTGCCATTGCCGGCCGTGGCATCCACCAGAATCCTTGCCTTGGGCAGCACTCCTTTGAGCACGAGCTGCGCCATCTCGATTGCATTCGTTGCCAGCTGCATTATCCATTCCTCCAAAGCTTATTTTTCAATGTATGGTAATAATTCTTATCCTCGAATTTTACGATACGGGCGGGCTTGGAAGCCCGATGTACGATAACCTCATCTCCCGGCAGCAGCCGGAAGCTCTCCTGCCCGTCAAAAGTGAGCAGAATATCCTGATGCACGGCAGCAATATGCACGCGTACCTCATCATCCTCAGCGATGATCATCGGCCGGACGTTGAAGGTATGGGGGCATATAGGGGTGATGAGCAGTGCCTGCACCTTGGGATTCACAATAGGCCCTCCCGCAGACAGGGAATAGGCAGTGGAGCCGGTGGCCGTGGATACGATGACACCGTCCGCTTTATAATCCGTCACCCGGCAGCCGCCCACGCTGAGCCCCAGCTGCAGCATGCGGGCCACGCCGCCTTTGGTGATGACCACATCGTTGATGGCATGCCCCAGGAAGCGTTCCTTGCCGCCGCTGCGCACGAAGCCGGATATCATAAGCCGCTTGGCGATTTTGTATTTGCCCTGCAGGATCTTCTCCAGCTTGTTCTCCAGCTCAGTCAGCTCAATATCCGCCAGGAAGCCGAAGGTTCCGATATTGATGCCGCAGGCGGGGATATTCCGCTCATACAGCCGGCGGCATACCCCCAGCAGCGTTCCGTCCCCACCGATACTGAGTCCCATATCCAGCGGAATGGTGTCAATATCCGCAACACCGTATTCCGGATAGCCGAAGTACACGGCCTCATCCCGGGGCAGCAGCACCCGGATGGCCTTGCCCTTATAAAAGGCCAGGATCCGCTGCAGCACCTCACTTGAATTTTCTTTATCCACATTGGGAAAAACCGCTATTGTCAGCATCCTTTTCTCTCCCGTTTCCCACGCACTCAATGATCCAGCTCCCCATGGGCACTCCTGACCACTTCCGTAATCCGGCTGTCCGTCACCCCATCCTCCCGGGATTTGTCCGGAGTGAGCCAGATCAGGTATTCGATATTGCCTTCCGGTCCCTTTACCGGAGAAAAGGTCAGGGCCAGCGGCACCAGCTCCAGACTGCGGCTGAGGTCGACGATCTTATGGATGACCTCCGCATGCACTCCGGGATCCCGCACCACGCCTTTCTTGCCCACCTTTTCCCGCCCGGCCTCAAACTGCGGCTTTATGAGGGCTACAATCTCCCCCTCCGGCTTCAGCAGCTGATATACCGGCGGCAGCACCTTGTCCAGGGAGATAAAGGCCACATCGATGGAAGCAAAATCCAGCGGCTCACCGATATCCGCCGGGGTCACGCTGCGCACATTGGTGCGCTCCATATTCACCACCCGGTCATCGGTACGCAGGGACCAGGCCAGCTGTCCATAGCCCACATCAATAGCGAATACCTTCACCGCGCCATTCTGCAGCATGCAGTCCGTAAAGCCCCCAGTGGAAGCCCCGATATCCGCGCTCACCTTTCCTGCCAGTTCCACGCCAAACTCTTCCATGGCCTTGGCCAGCTTCAGACCGCCCCGGCTCACATAGGGAATATTATCCCCCAGGATGCGGATTACCGCCTCCGGCTTCACCAGGGTACCCGCCTTATCTATTTTCTTATCGTCCACCAGCACCAGTCCCGCCATGATGGTAGACTTGGCCCGCTCTCTGCTGGGAGCCAGATTGCGCTCCACCAGCAGCACATCCAATCGTTCTTTTGCCATATCATTGATTCCTATTCCAAAACTTTTTTACTTTATCGGCAATCTGCGACGGCTGCAAGCCACACAGTTCCCACAGCTCGTCCCGGGTCCCCTGCTCCACGAATTCATCGCCGATGCCAATGCGCAGCATGGGCATCTTGATTTCTTCGTCGATAAGGAACTCCGCCACCGCAGAGCCGAAGCCACCGGCCAGCACATTTTCCTCAATGGTCACCACATAATCCATCTCTTTGGAAAGCTCCCGCAGCAGCTGCGTATCCAACGGCTTGACGAAACGCATGTTGACCACCGTCGTCTCTATGCCGTCACCGGCCAGCTCGATGGCTGCCTTGGAGGCGTTATCCACCATGCTGCCCACCGCCAGCAGTGCAATCCTTCCGTGACGGGTCAATACCTCAGCCTTCCCCACTGGCAGAGCGGCAAAACCGCTGTCCAGCTCAACGCCAAGACCGGTTCCCCGGGGATAGCGGATAGCTGCCGGTCCATCCAGCTGCAGTGCTGTATAAAGCATCTGCCGCAGCTCATTTTCATCCTTCGGCACCATGACAGTCATATTCGGCATCTGGCGCAGATAAGAGAGATCGAACACCCCATGGTGAGTAGGACCGTCCGCGCCCACCAGTCCGGCCCGGTCCAGGCAGAACACCACAGGAAGGTTTTGCAGGCACACATCGTGGAGCATCTGGTCATAGGCCCGCTGGGCAAAGGTGGAATAAATAGCTGCCACAGGCCGTTTTCCCGCCGCGGCTATTCCAGCTGCCAAGGTGACAGCATGCTCTTCAGCAATCCCCACGTCAAAAAAGCGCTCCGGGTACCGCTCACTGAAGGCCTTGAGTCCCGTACCAGCGGGCATGGCTGCCGTAATAGCCAGAATATCCGGATTCTGCGCCGCCAGCTCCAGCATGGCATCGCTGAATACCTGGGTATAGGAAGGCGGCTGGGAGCTTTGCGGCTCCTTTTTTCCCGTCAGGGCATTGAAGGGGCCCACGCCATGGAATCTTTCCGGTTCGATTTCCGCCGGCAGATATCCCTTGCCCTTCTTGGTGCGCACATGGACCAGCACCGGTCCATCCAGCTGGGCCACCTGGGCAAATACCTCCTTCATCAGGCGGATATTGTGTCCGTCGATGGGTCCCACATAGGTGAAGCCCATCTCATCAAAGAGCCCGCCGGGCACCAGGGCAGCCCGCACCCCTTCCTTGATATAGCCCGCTGTCTTCAGCACTGTATCTCCGATCTTCGGGATGCTCTTCAGCAGCCCTTCCAGATCCTTTTTTGCCCGGTTATACTGGGGCGCTACCCGGATGCGGGAAAGATATTCTGACATAGCTCCCACATTGCGGTCAATGGACATCTCATTGTCATTCAGCACCACAATGAGATTCCGGCCCATATCCCCGGCGTGGTTCAAGGCCTCAAAGGCTTCTCCGCCGGTAAGGGCCCCATCACCGATGACAGCCAGCACATGATTGTGCCGGCCCTCCAGATCCCGTACAATAGCCATGCCCAGCGCCGCTGAAATCGAAGTGCTTGCATGACCGGTGCCAAAGGCATCATAAGGAGATTCCGCCCGCTTGGGAAAGCCCGTGATTCCGTCCTTCTGGCGCAGTGTCCCAAACCGTTCCCGACGACCGGTCAAAATTTTATGGGCATACGCCTGGTGGCCCACATCCCATACCACGGTATCCTCGGCAGCGTCAAAAACGCTGTACAGGGCCAGGGTCAGATCCACGGTTCCCAGGCTGGGAGCCAGATGGCCGCCCGTCTTCGATACGGATTCTATCATCAGAGCCCGAAGCTCCATTGCCAGCTTTTCCAGCTGGGGTATAGAAAGTCTCTTGAGCTGTCCGGGATTTTCTATCTGTTCTAATATTTGACTCATGCTCATTACCCTTCTAGTCACTTATTGCGCGTGAGCAGCGATTTTACCAGCTCCCGCAGAAAATCGGCCTTATCATCAAAAATCGTCAATGCCTCCAGTGCTTCCTCCACAGCCCGTCCGGCCAATGCATGGGCCTCCGGCAGGGAAGTCAGCGTCACATAGGTGGATTTCTGATTGCGGATATCACTGCCTACAGGCTTCCCGATAGCCGCCTCGTCCCCTTCCACATCCAGGATATCATCGGTGATCTGGAAGGCCAGTCCAAAGCATTCCGCATAGGTTGTCAACGCCTTGAGCTCCAATGGATGGGCATCTGCCAGGATAGCCCCGGAGCGGATGGCCGCCCGGAAAAGGGCTCCGGTCTTTCCCATATGCATTTTCCGCAAAAGAGTCATGTCGATGGTATGGCCTTCAGACTCCAGATCGATGGCCTGTCCGCCCACCATGCCATTGGGACCGGCAGCCTGGCTCATTTCCCGTACCACTGCCAAGGCAGCCGCCGGAGAAATATCCGTCTGGCGCAGCATGACCTCAAAGGACAGGGTCAGCAGCGCGTCACCGGCCAGCACAGCCATGCCCTCTCCGTAGACCTTATGGTTGGTGAGCTTGCCCCGCCGATAGTCGTCATTGTCCATTGCCGGAAGATCATCATGGATGAGGGAATAGGTATGGATCATCTCAATAGCGCAGGCCATCTGCAGATAATCCGTCCCCCGCCCGCCGACTGCATCCGCCGCAGCCATCAAAAGAATGGGCCGCAGGCGCTTTCCTCCTGCCATCAGGCTGTATTTCATAGCCTCGCAAAGTCTGGGATCCAGCGCCTCCTTTTCGCGCAGCTCTGCCGTTAAGGCATTTTCCACCAGCTGCACCCGTTCTTTCCATTCCATTTTCTGCATCTTCCATTACTCTCCTTCTATTTTAAGTTCCAGCTCCTGAAGGGTGCCTGCTTCCTCCCGCACCATGATGTCCATGGCCTTTTCCGCCCGTTCAAGATCCTTCATGCATTTCTGTGACAGCTGTACCCCAGCCGCATAGCTTTCCATGAGCTCAGCCAGGCTGAGCTCGCCGCCCTCCATCTGCCGCACGATGTTTTCCAGCGCCTGCAGATTCTCTTCAAAGGACGGCTCCTGCTTTTTTGCCATATCATTTCCCTCCATCCGTCACGGATTCAACCACTGCGGCAAAGCCGCCATCAGCCAGGCGCACCTGCACCCGCTGACCTGCCTCCAGCTCCGCAGCGGATCGGAGGATTTTCCCCTCCGCCCCGGAGACGATGCCATAGCCCCGCAGCAGCACCTTCAAGGGGTCCATAAGCTCCAATTTTTCCACCTGCAGTGCCAGCGCGTGCTTTTGCTGCTGCAGCCGGTTTTCTGTCAGCTGGCGAAGCTTCTCCGCTGCCATATCCAGCCGTTGGCGCCGCGCATCCAGCAGCTGCTGGGGATTGCGCAATACGCTGCGGGTCAGCAGCCCGGACAGACGGCTTTTTTTGGCCGCCAGCGCTCCCTGCGCCCGTCCCTGCAGCCGGGCAGCTAAAGCCTCCACATATCTGGCCAACTCCGCCGTATCCGGCACAGCCAGCTCAGCGGCCTGCGAGGGTGTCGCCGCCCGCACATCGCTGACGAAATCCGCCAGCGTATAATCCGTCTCATGTCCCACGGCAGAAATCACCGGCAGCCGGGAAGCAAAGATTGCCCGCACCACGATTTCCTCATTAAAAGACCAAAGATCCTCCGCTGAGCCGCCGCCCCGGCCTACAATCAGCACATCCACCGGGTATTTTTCATTGAAAAACCGGATTCCCGCTGCCACCTGTTCAGCCGAACCTTCCCCCTGTACCTGCACGGGATACAACACCAGCTGCACCGATGGATTGCGCCGTTTGGCCACATGGTAAATATCCCGCAACACCGCCCCGGAAACGGAGGTCACCACGCCGATGGTATGAGGAAACTTCGGCAGCGGCTGCTTGTGCTCCGGCGCGAACAGCCCTTCCGCCGTGAGCCTTTCCTTCAGCTGCTCAAAGGCCAGCGCCAGTTCGCCGGCGCCCTCCGGCATCATGCGGTCTGCATACAGCTGATAGACCCCGTCCCGTTCGTAAACAGAAACCGTTCCCGTCACCACCACCTTGAGCCCGTTGACAGGCTCGAAGCGCAGGGACTGGGCCCGGCTGCGGAACATCACGCTCTTGAGGCTGGCCCCGGCATCCTTTAAGGTGAAATAGCAGTGGCCAGAAGCATAGCGCTTGAAATTGGACAATTCCCCACGGATCATGATATTCTGCAAAGCCCGTTCCCCATCGAAGATATTCTTTATATATTTTGTTACATCGCTTACACTATGAACAGCCACTGCACCGCTCCTCCACACATAAGAAAAAAGCCAGACCATGAGCCTGGCATAAACTTCTCTGTTCTTATCTGACCATTGCGCCCAGGATTCCGTTCACAAAACGCCCGGAATCATCTGTGCCAAACTTCTTTGCCAGCTCAACAGCCTCATTGATCACGATATTCGGTGTCAGCTTCTCTTCGCTGAATTTCATTTCATAAACAGCCAGGCGCGTGATATTGCGGTCAATGCCAGACATGCGCTCCACCTTCCACTCGCGGGAGCTCTCCGTTATGAGTGCATCAATAGCCTGGAGATTTTCCCCTGTTCCCTGCACCAGCAGGCGGGCATACTCCTGGTCCCGGGGCTGAAGCTTCTCGCCCTCCTCCAGGGCCGCATCCACAGCTCTGGTTTCCTGGGCTTCCTCCCGGCCCTCCGAATGATTCAAATCTAACTGAAACAGCGCTTGCAGCGCCACTTCTCTTGCTTGTCTGCGACTCATAAAAACCTTCCTTTATCCACGTTATTTCCAGCGATGAAAATCATCCGGCAGAGAATCCTTGATATTCTGCAGCCAGCTGCCGCCTTTATCGATCTTGATTCCCAGGAACAGACCTATCCCGCCGCACAGCAATACAAAAAACATGTGCCAGAAACCAAAGATCAGTACAAATATGCCTAAAAGCAGGCCCAAGGATGTCCCGACCAGCTTTCCCCGATGCTCCTGCCAGGCTTTTTCCAGCAAAAGCTTTACTTCTTCCTTCATCTTTTCACCGCCCGTTATACAACCCGCTGCTTTTTCGCCATGGCGGCATTGGTAATATCCACGATGGCAATGTCCACGGAAAATTCCGTAATACCCACTACATCTGTCAGCTGCTGCTGCACCCGGCTCCGGATCTCATCCGATACCGCGGCCACATTTTTCTCCTGGCCGACGGTGACCCGCAGAGATGCCTTCACAAAGGTCTGATTCTCCGGCCGTTTTTCGGCGGCAACCTTCACCTTCACATCCCGCACGCTGTTCACCGTGCGCGCCGTCTTGTCAATGAGGTTCTGCACCGCTGCAGCGGCAATCCGGACCTCGCCCGAGGCTCCCTGGACCAGGATGACCTCCCGGTCATAGGCAGTCTTCTTCCGCCCGGTCAGGCTTACCACCAGCAGATGAACGCTCAGCAGAAAGACCACGAAGGCCGCTGCGCCCGTCTGCCATTGGGCCTCCAGGAACTGAAACTCATTCCAGATATAGCGCTCCGGCACCAGCTGCAGCACCAGTGCCGCCACGCCCAAAGAAAGCACCGCAAAGGACAGGGTATAGAGGCAAAGCAAAAACCGATTGATCAATCCCATAAATCTGCCCCTTTTCCTTAGCGCACGCGTACTTCCTCTTCCCGCTTCTCAGCATCCGGGAAGCCGACGCCCTGCACATGGATATTCACCTCTACCACAGAGAGACCGGTCATGGACTCAATGGCCTGCTTGACATTTTCCTGGACGGAAAGTGCCACATCCGGAATGCGCACGCCATACTTCACGATGATGTAAAGATCCACCGCTGCTTCGCGCTCACCCACCTCGACCTTGACGCCCTTGGCAAAATTCTTCTTGCCAAGCATCTCAGCGATGCCGCCAACCAGGCCGCCGCTCATACCGGCAATGCCATCGATCTCCGTGGCTGCCAGTCCGGCAATGATGCCTACTACCTCATCCGCAATGCGGATCGACCCCAACGAACCATCCTTCTTTTCCAAAGCCTTATCTTTTTCCATAAATGCCCCTCCATTCTGTATTTTCTTTCACTGTTAGTTCAATTATAACAGACAATCCCGCTGTATACAATGGAGGCCTGCGGAATCCCCTCAGCCTCTTATGCATATTTATAAATTCGCTGCATGCGTTTTCTATTCCTGCTTTTTTACAAAAAAATCCGCTGCCAGATTTGCCTGGCAGCGAATTCTGCTTTTCCTTATGCTCTTTCGATGTAGTTGCCTGTGCGGGTATCGATGCGCAGTACATCGCCTTCGTTGATGAAGAGCGGTACGCGGACAGCATAACCGGTTTCCAGGGTAGCCATCTTCGTGGCACCGGTAGCCGTATTGCCCTTGACGCTGGGCTCGCACTCCGTCACCTTGAGGTTGACGGAATTCGGCAGGCTGATGCCGATGATACGGGTCTTAAAGGTCTGCAGGCTGACCTCCATGTTTTCCTGGAGATAGTTCAGTGCATCTCCCAGCTGTTCCTTGTTGAGCTCCATCTGCTCATAGGTTTCCGTATCCATAAAGGTATACATGCCATCAGCTTCATACAGGAACTGCATGTTGCGGGTATCCAGATGTGCCGGCGGCATCTTCTCATTCGGATTGAACGTACGCTCTACCACAGCGCCCGTTTCAATATTTTTGATCTTCGTTCTTACAAATGCGGCACCCTTGCCAGGTTTTACATGCTGGAAGTCTACGACCTGCCATACCCCGTTGTCAATTTCGATTGTGAGCCCTGTACGAAAGTCTGTACTTGAAATCATTAAATTACGCCCTCCATTAACTTTTTACTTCATTATTTTAGATAATTTCTATCAACTGCTTGGCGCTGCGGGTAAGCGGCTCGCCGCCCTTTTCCGTAACCAAAACAGTATCTTCAATGCGCACGCCTCCCCAGCCTGGAAGATACACTCCCGGCTCCACTGTCACCAGCGTGTTCACCGGCAGATGCTCACAGCTGCTCTTGGGAGAAAGCCTTGGTTCCTCATGGATTTCCAGGCCGAGGCTGTGACCGAGGCCATGGCCGAAATAAGCTCCAAAGCCCTCGGAAGCCAGATAATCACGGACGGCCTTATCCACCGACTGTCCGGAAACTCCCGGCTGTACCCTTTCCACGCCCATAAGCTGCGCCTTGAGTACCATATTATAAATCTTTTTCTGCTTTTCATCCGCTGCGCCCACGCAAACCGTGCGGGTGATGTCCGAATGATAGCCTTTATAAACAGCACCATAGTCCATTGTAACAAATTCTCCCGAAACAATCAACTTTTCTGTTGCAGTTCCATGGGGAAGGCTGCCCCGGACGCCGGAAGCGACAATCGTCGTAAAGGCGGGCCGCTCGGAGCCCAGTTCCCGCATCACGCTCTCCAGCCGGGCCGCTACAGTGATTTCCGTCATTCCGGGGCGGATGAATTTCACAATATCCTCAAAGGCTTTGTCGCTGATTTCCACCGCCTTGCGGATGCAGGCTATTTCCTCCTCGTCCTTGATCTGGCGCAAAGCATCCAATGAAAGCGCCGTCTGAAAGGAAATACCCGCCAAAAGCTCCGTGAGCCGGGAAAAGTCATCATAGATCAGGGCATTGCCCTCAAAACCTACAGCCTGACAGCCGGCGGCCCGGATGCACTCTGCCGCCTTTTTCAGCAGCCCGTCCTTCTGCTCCACGATTTCGAACAGCGGCGCCTGCTGACCGGCCTGCTCCATATAGCGGAAATCCGTCACCAGCTGCGCCTTGTCCGCGGTGATCACCAGCAGGGTGTCATCCCCGGTAAAGCCGCTGAAATAATGCAGATTCTCCAATTTATTCACCACGACGCCATCCAGCTTCTTTTCCGCCAGCAGCGTCCGGATTCTTCTCAAACGATCCCCGTTCATCTCGATGCCCCCTGCCCGATTTTCCGTATGGCGATATCCAGCGCCGCCAGGTAGCTGTCCACGCCGAAGCCGCAGATCTGTCCCATGACCACCGGTGCAATGACCGAGTGATGCCGGAACTCCTCCCGCTGATGCACATTGGAAAGATGAATCTCAATGACCGGGACCTGGATGGCCGCAATGGCATCCCGAAGGGCTACGCTGTAGTGGGTATAAGCCGCCGCATTCAGCAGAATAAAGGAATATCCCTGTGCCGGTGCCTGCTGGATGGCATCCACCAGCACTCCCTCGTGGTTGGACTGCAGAAAATCCGCCTGCATGCCGGCTTCCCCGGCCCGGCGCTCCAGCAGCGCATTGATATCCTCCAGCTTCGTGGAGCCATAGATTTCCGGTTCCCGGGTTCCCAGGAGATTCAGATTCGGCCCATGAAGCACTAATATCTTATTCATAAAAATCCATCCTTCCCCATTCCTTAATAGCGGATCTGAAAACGTTCCTCCGCCGCGACAGCCTCCCGTTCCTCCAGAGACAGCTCATCCACCCGGATAAAGCCGTTTCCCTTCCGGATGCGGCGTTCCAATTCATCCACCGGCGCTTCCTGCCCCTGGATTTCCATGGTCACCGAGCCATCATCCATATTGCGTACCCAGCCGGTCAGCCCCAGTTCACTGGCATTCTGCTGCACGAAAAAGCGAAAGCCTACGCCCTGTACCCGGCCAACGGCCCGGCCATAATAACGAACAATCTTCTCAAACATGAAATAACCTCCCTTAGACAACGTCCCGGCGCAGAATAGACCACTTCTCCACCGGTTCCTTCATGTGTATGCGAATGATCTGCTGGGGATGCGGTGCCGCCTCGATGGGCGTTCCCTCCTCATCCACCATCTCCGCCAGAATCTGGCGGAACATCCGTCCTCTGGGCTGGAAAACCTCTATTTCCTGCCCCAGCTTCATATTATTGCGCTGCTCCACCACCGCCCAGCCGGTGGCTCCATCGTAATCCAGAACCAGCCCGACAAAATCCGAGGTCTGGGTATAGGAAGAGGAGCCGTAGATCTGATCCTTTTCCGTCGGCCGGCCAAAATAAAAGCCGGTGGTGTAATCCCGATGGGATACCTTCTCCAGCTCAGCCAGCCATTCCGGCGCAATGGTGAAATGCTCCCGATCCGCAAAGTAGCTGTCAATGGCCAGACGGTAGGCCTTCACCACGCTGGCCGCATAATGCACGCTCTTCATCCGGCCCTCGATCTTGAGACTGTCCACGCCGCTCTCGATCACATCGGCCAGATAAGGCAGCAGGCACATATCCTTGGAATTGAAGATGTAGGTTCCCCGGTCATCCTCCTCCACCGGAAAATACTGGCCAGGCCGGTTTTCCTCCATCAGGCTGTACTTCCAGCGGCAGGGCTGGGCACAGCCGCCCCGGTTGGCATCCCGGCCGGTAAGGTAATTGCTCATGAGGCAGCGGCCCGAATAGGAAATGCACATGGCACCGTGGACGAACATTTCCAGTTCCACACTGCATTTTTCCCGGATTTCCCGTATCTCCGCCAGGGACATTTCCCGGGCCAGCACCACACGGCCGGCTCCCAGCTCAGCCCAGGCGTTGACCGCAGCCCAGTTGGTATTGTTGGCCTGGGTGCTGATATGGATTTCCAGCTCCGGCACAACCTTTTTCGCTATCATGAACACGCCGATATCCGCCACCAAAATGGCATCCGCACCCGCCCGGGCCAAAAACTCCAGATATTCCGGCAGGGGCTTGAGATCCTCATTATGGGGAAAGATATTGACCGTCACATAGACCTTTTTCCCCAGCCCATGGGCGAAAGCAATTCCTTCCTGCAGTTCCTCACGGCTGAAATTTCCGCCGAAGGCCCGCAGGCCAAAGGCCTTGCCGCCCAAATAGACAGCATCCGCTCCATAGAGCAGCGCCATCTTCATTTTTTCCAGGTTTCCTGCCGGCGCTAAAAGCTCAGGCTTTCTGATCATTCTGTATCCTCCGTGAAACCGCCAGTCCATCACCATTTTCATGGATCTCCGTAACGAATCCCGGCATATTCTGGACCAGCGCAATATATTCTCTGAGCCGCTTGACGATGGTTTTATATCGCCGCGGCGGTTTTTCCGTCCCCAGCACATAGCCGCGGAACAGCACATTATCAGCGGTGACCACCCCGCAGGATGACAGCAGCGGCAGCACCTTATGAAAATAGTCCACATACTGCCCCTTGGCAGCATCGATGAACACAAAATCAAAGGGTCCCTGCAGATGGGTAAGCAGTTCAGCAGCATCCCCTGTCTGCTGCCGGATGCGGTCCCGATAGGGTGAACGCTGAATGAACCGATGCGCCAGCGCCGCCCGCTCCTCACTGAGCTCCAGGGTCACGACCTCTGCCCCCGGTGCCCCGTGGGAAACCATGAGCAGCGCCGAATAACCGATAGCCGTTCCGATTTCCAGAATGCGCCGGGGCCTGGCCTCTTCCACCGCCTCCAGCAGCACACCGCGCCCCCGCTCATTGATGATGGGCACGTGATGTTCAGCCGCATAGGCCTCCATTTCGGCCAAAAGTTCCTGCATCAGCGCACCCGCTCCACTTCTGCCAGATGCTCCTCATAGCTGCGGGAATAATGGTTATGGCCCTGCCGGTCAGCTACGAAATAAAGATAGTCCGTATCAGCCGGGTAGAGCACGGCCCGGATGGCGGCGATTCCGGGACTGGCAATCGGTCCGGGGGGAAGTCCCTGATGCTGATAGGTATTATAGGGAGACTCCATCTTGGTATCCTCGATGGAAACATCCTCCTTCGGACCATTCATCAGATACTGCAGCGTAGTATCCGACTGCAGCGGCATGCCCACCTGCAGCCGTTTGAAAAAGACCTGGGCGATCATAGGCCGGTCCTCTTCAAACCTGGCTTCCTTTTCCACCATCGAAGCCAGGGTGATGAGCTCATAAATGGAAAGGTTCATTTCCTTTGCCCGGTCCCGCATCTCCGGCGTCAGCTTCTTGTCAAAATTCTCCGCCATCATCGTCAGGATATCCCTGGCCGATGCATCGTTGGTGATTTCATAGGTATCCGGGAACAGAAAACCCTCCGCGGCATAATCCGCCCGGGCATTCTTTTCCATATAGCTGTAAGGGGCAAAGGACTTAGCTGCCTGCAGGAATTCCTTGGGATCCGCCAGTCCCTCCTCCCCCAGGCGTTTGGCGATATCCTTCACGCTGAACCCTTCCGGAATGGTGAACCGCAGTGTGGAGGTATTGCCATCCACCAGCATGCGCAGCACCTCCCGGGGCTCCATGTCCCGGTGGAGCGCATAGTTCCCCGTTTTGAACTTGCTCTCGGAGCCGTTGAGCTTCGCAATGAGCCAGAATTTGTATTTAGAGGCTACGATCCCGTGCTGCTGCAAAAGGGTACCGATATCATTTGCCGTCATTCCCGGCTTGACCCGCAGATAGATACGCTCCTGAGCCGAGGCCTGCTGCAGGCCGTTCTGTATATGAGGACCATTAATGCAGCCATAGGCAAAGATGACCGCAACAAAAAACAGCAGACCTCCAAGGACTGCCCATTTGGATATCTGCCGGTCTTTTTTCCATTCGATCAAAAACAACATCTCCTTCAATGTTCTGAAACACTCCCTTCATTATACGAAAATCTTTTACAAAATACAACACAAAAAAGGGAGCCGCTCCATCAGCCAAGGATGATGAAAACAGCTCCCTCACTTCTTATTTCATGTACGCTGTACTAATTCAGCCGGCTTGTCAGCCGGGCGCCCATGCATGTCATGGAAATAAAAAACCAGAAATGCCAGCACCGCTGGTATCACACAGCTCAAATACATGAGCCGCAGCCCCAGGTACAGGGACACCTGTCCCAGCAGCATCGATCCCACAGCAAAGCCAAGATCGAAGGCTGTCAATATGGTGCCATTGGCCATGCCCCGACGGTGCTTTTCAACCACATTGATGGCCAGGGCAAAGCACAGGGAGTACAGGATGCCAAACCCGATTCCCAGCAGCAGGGCCGCCAGTACGAACATGATCCATCCCTGGGCCAGATAAAGGCAGAGAAAGCAGGCCAGGAAGGCGGCAAAGCCGGCACACATGATGCCCACCGGCCCCTTTTTGTCCATGATGCGCCCCGCATAGGGCCGGCTCACAATGACCCCGGCCGCATTCACCAGGAAGAAAATTGCTGGATTATCCAGCTGGATTTCCTGGGCGAAAAGCACGATAAAGGATAATACCGTACCATAGCCGATGGCCATGAAAAATACAATGGCGCCATAGGCCAGCACCCGTTTTTCCAGCCAGCCGCGCTGCGGCGGCCGGCCACCCTTTGCCGGATGGCCGCCCCGGTGCGGATGGCCGCTGCCGCCTTCCCGATAACGGATTCCCGACAGGCAGAGTACAGCCAGGGCAGCGATGAAGACCACAGCCCAGAACATCCCTGAATAGTCCCAGCCCTGCAGCAGCCGAAGCCCCAGCCAGGGTCCCAGCAGCATGGCAAAAGACATGCTCAGCCCGAAATAGCCGATTCCCTCTCCGCGGCGCCGCTGGGGAATGACATCCGCAGCCACAGTGGCCAGTGAGGTGGTGGAAAAGCCCCAGCAGATGCCGTGCAGGAAACGCAGGGCAAACAAGGCGCCCAGTCCGGCAGCCCAGTTGTAGGCCAGCACCGCGGCTAAAAGCAGCAGCAGGGAAAGCCAGGCTGCCCGCATCCGCCCATGGGTATCCAGGACCCAGCCCGCAATGGGCCGGGCCACTACCCCGGCAAAGGCAAAGAGCGCAAACAGCGTTCCCACATCCCCCTTATCACCGCCCAGCACCTGGGTCGTATACAAAGGAACCGTGGACATCAGATAATACATAGTGGTAAATGCAAAGAAGTTAGCCAGCCAGCTGAACACGAATTTCCGATTCCACAGCCCGTCACGGCTTTCCATTTCCTCACCCATCATAGGTCCTTTCCCCTTTCTCCCCCGCTCACTTCAGCTTGAACAGCCGCCGGGCATTACCGCTGGTGATGAGGCTGCGCTGTTCCTCAGTGATATCCAGCTTTTTGACAAAGTCCACGCCATCGGACATCCAGCTGTACACTACCGGGAAGGAACTGCCAAAGAGCATATGATCCGCACCGCAGACCTGGATTGCGCATTCCACCTGGGCTTTTCCCCAGGAAGCCGGATGGGTCATATCATAAAAGATATTATGCTCCAGATAATGCTGGATGCGGTCAGCCTCGGTGGTATCAAAACGGTTCAGTGCCTCATTCTTCTTCGATTTATGGGGCGTGGTGAGATTCTGATTGGCAAACCAGTTGCCGCCGAACATGGTATGGATAAAGGTGAGATCCGGAAATTCCTCGAAGAGGCCGCTGAACAGTTCCCGGCCCAGCGCCGTGGCCTGATCCACCACCCGGCCGAATTCCCGGCGCAGGTTGGTGAATTCGTAAATGGACTGCCAGTGAACCGGCAGGGGCGTATGATGTACGATGACCGGCACCTTCAGGTCGTTGAGCACTTTCAGATAAGGTTTGAAGGCTTCATCATCCAGGTACAGCTGCCCATAGTGGCAGGCCAGCTGCACGCCCACCATGCCCAGCTCCTTCAGGCAGCGCTCCAGCTCATAGAGGTTTTCCTTGCCGCCCCAGGGCGGCAGCACCGCGTTGGCGTACAGCCGGCCATTGGACCGGCGGCACATATCCGCGGCATTGTCATTGACGACTTTGCAGGTATCCAGCCGCAGCCATTCCTGCCACACTGGAACCCGCAGCAGGCCAATATCCACGCCGGCATCGTCCATGGCCCTGAGCTTGGCCTCCAGGGAATAATCTCCCTCCACATAATCCAGATTATGATAGCCCTGGGGCTTCTCCAGTATCAAATGCTTTTTTCCATTCTCCATGGTTTCCAGCGTGGCGATTTCCCCAAACCCCCGGGGCGCGGTAGATAAAAAACCATCCATCGTTTTGTCATTTCTGAAAAGGTCCTCTGGCAGATGATGCATGTTGCAATCGATAATCATGAAATATTCCTCCTATACGCTATGCGGCCCCAGCCCTGGCGGCCTTTATAATGCAGTCCGGCAGCTCTGCTGCCCGGCTCATCCTTGCTATAGGTTCATACTACCAGCCAAATGTGGCAAAAGTTTGTCAGCCGAAAAAAAAGCTGTGCCCAAAGGGCACAGCTCAAAAAAAAGACGGCGCTGCAAGCGCCGCCTGGCAATTATTCGTTTTCTTTGGCTTCCTCTTCATCCATCAGAGCGTCATACGCCTTCTGGACCGCATCGAATTCCTCATCCGTCGGATCCACGTACTCTTCCTCACCCTGATCATTGGTAACGATCTTCGCGATAAGGACATCCTCGTCGCCATCCTCGCAGCCACAGCCGCAGCCATGTTCATGCTCTTCCTCATCCTCATCCTCATCCTCATGGATGCCTATGAGCAGTGCGTATTTCTCTTCGCCTACCGGAATGATCATCTCTTCCCGATAGTAGTATTCATTGCCGTCCTCGTCCGTCATGACAACGACCATTTCCTCATCGTCGTCCATAACTTCCTTTTCCTTGTCTGTCAAAAGAATCACCTCTTCATTTAGATTTTTATAACTATTTGCATTGTAGCCTATTTTTCCAAGAGTTGTCAACTCTGACTGTCCAGCCAGCCCTGCAGGATAAATACCGCTGCCATCTTATCTATGACCTTCTTGCGCTTGCGGCGGCTCACATCCGCCTCGATGAGCGAACGGGAAGCCGCAACCGTGGAAAGCCGTTCATCCCAGAAGACGATTTCCGTCTCCGGAATGGCCTGCTGTACCTTGTCCGCAAAATCCCGTACGATCTCGCAGCGCTCCCCCTGGGTACCATCCATGTTCTTCGGCAGCCCCACGATCAGCTTTTTCGTCTCGTAGGTCTGCATGAGCTCCGCCAGCCGTCCCAGGTCCTGCTGCAGCGATTTGCGGCGGATGGTCTCCACCCCCTGGGCAGTGAGCCCCAGCGCATCGCTGGCCGCTATGCCGATGGTACGGTCCCCCACATCCAGTGACAATACCCGCATCATTTCTTCTTCTCCAAATAGGAACGGACCAGTTCCTCCAGCAGCTCATCCCGCTCCAGCTTGCGGATCATGCTGCGGGCGTCATTGTGGCTCGTCACGTAGGCAGGGTCCCCGGAAAGCAGGTAGCCCACCAGCTGATTGATGGGATTGTAGCCCTTTTCCTCCATAGCCGCACATACCTTGCGGATGATATTCTCCGCTTTATTTTCCTCTGCTCCAAAACGGAACATCATAGTTTCTTCACTGACCATAGTATTACCTCCCCAAAAGCACTGTGGATTTTATTTATCTTTTCCACTATATATTCTATCATACCATATCCCCAGCCTAAAGCCCATAAAAAAATTCCTGGCCAGGACGGATTGTCCCAGCCAGGAAGCCTTGCTGCTCCAGCTTAAAACATATTCTTTGCTATCATGTACTCAGCGATCTGCAGCGCGTTCAGCGCAGCCCCCTTGCGGATCTGGTCGCCGCAGACCCAGAAGTTCAGGCCATGATCCACGGAATAATCCTTGCGGATGCGTCCTACCTCCACATCGTTCTTGCCGGAGGTAAAGAGCGGCATCGGATACTCCATTTCCGCGGGGTTGTCCTTGACCTGGGCCCCAGGGAAAGCTGCAATGGCCTTTTTGGCCGCTTCCACGCTCACCTCATCGGCGAATTCCACATTTACCGACTCCGCATGGCTGCGATAGACCGGGACACGGACTGTGGTGGCTGTAATGCGCAGGCTGTCATCGGACATGATCTTCTTCGTCTCATCGATCATCTTCATCTCTTCCTTCGTATAGAGATTTTCCTTGAAGACATCGATCTGCGGAATGAGATTGAAGGCAATCTGATAATGCTTCGGCAGTGCTGCACCCGGCAGGATATTGGCCTTGACCTCGCGGCCGGCAGCGATATCCTCCACCTGCTGCTCCAGCTCCGCCATAGCCTCCTTGCCGCCGCCGGAAACCGCCTGATAGGTGGATACCACGATGCGCTTGATCTTGGCAAGCTCATACAGCGGTTTCAGTGCCATGACCATGATGATGGTGGAGCAATTTGGATTGGCAATGATGCCCTTATGCCGGGCAATGGCCTCCGGGTTCACCTCAGGGACCACCAGCGGCACCTCCGGATCCATGCGGAAGGCACTGGAATTATCAATGACCACCGCGCCTGCCTTCACCGCTGCCGGCGCAAAGGTCTTGCTGGCTGCACCGCCGGCAAAAAGAGCAATTTCCACGCCCTTGAAGGAATCCTCTGTGGCCTCCTCCACCGTATAGTCCTTGCCCATGAAATTGATGATTTTGCCCGCGGAACGCTTGGAAGCCAGCATTTTCAGCTCAGCAAAGGGAAAATTGCGCTCCTCGATAAGATTCAGGAACTCCTGTCCTACAGCTCCGGTGGCACCTAAAATTGCTACATTATATTTTCTCATGAAATTCATCCCTTCAATATATGGTTAAGATTTACAGAAGCTTGTCCAGGCCGATCACCAGGCCCTCAAGGCCTTTGACCTTTTTGCAGGCCAGCACTACGCCAGGCATAAAGGATTCCCGGTTGATGGAATCATGACGGATGGTAAGTGTCTGTCCCAGGCCGCCGAAAATGACCTCCTGATGCGCCACATAGCCAGGCAGGCGCACGCTGTGGATATGCATGCCATCCACCTCAGCTCCCCGGGCTCCGGCCACCTTTTCCTTTTCATCTGGATGGCCCTGCTTCATGCTCTTGCGGACCTCGCGGATCATCTCCGCCGTCTGCAGCGCTGTCCCGGAAGGAGCATCCAGCTTCTGATCATGATGGAGCTCGATGATTTCGACATTCGGCATGTATTTCGCCGCCTGCTGGCTCATGAGCATCATCAGCACCGCTCCAATGGCAAAATTCGGCGCGATGAAGGCCGGCGTATGATGCTTTTCCGCCAGAGAAGCAATTTCCGCCCTGGCCTCGGCCGAAAGCCCCGTGGTACCAATGACCGGGGAAACCCCCAGCTTCAATGCCGTGCAGGCATCATTGAAAACCACATCCGGACGGGTGAAATCCACCATGACCTCCGGCTTCGTATCCTGAATGGCCTGACTGAGATCCGTCGCCACAATGACGCCGTTCCGCCCCATGCCAACGAGCTCGCCTGCATCCATGCCGCCCTTTAAATCCACAGCACCTACAAGCTCCAGCTCCGTATCTTCCATAACAGCTTTGACTACCGCCTGCCCCATACGGCCACAGGCCCCGCTTACCAATACTCTTACCAAAATATACGCCTCCGTTTTTTGACCCCTGCAGACAGCCCGGACCGGACGCCGCTAAAGCCGGCTGCCAGATTCTCCCGTCCCCGTCTGTCTGGTACAGCAGCTGCGAAATAACTGAGGAAATTCATCCATCCTACTTTTTACCAGTTATTTCAGCTGCACTGTACCGGGTAATAAAAAAGCCAATGAGCATAAGTTCTCTCATTAGCCTGTATGACATCATACCAGCCTAAGGTGAGATAGCACTCCATCAACTGATGACAGTCCGCAAGCTGTTCGCCCGCAGCCCAGCTCTGGTATCCGGCAAAACCAGCGCTTCGGCAGATCCGCCTTTCATCTTCCCTCCTCGCCCGCCAGGCTCCGGAAAACTACTCATCTCGTCTGCGCCTCTATTTCATCCAAATAGGACCGTATTAGATTAGATATATTGTATCCCATGTCCACTATAAAAATCAAGTTGTTTTTATGAAAAACACAAAAATGCCGCATTTTTTACACCAATTTAAGCATTTTCCCCTATCTGTGGAGTAAATTTCTGTTTTGCTGATAAAGGCTCCCCTGCTAGGAGCTGGCGCGCAGCGCCTGAGGGGTTGCCGCGCTTGGTTGAGCTTCGATTCTTTGTAAAAAAGCCAGGAATCGAAACCTCTCAAATGTCGTTAACCCCTCCGTCACGGCTTCGCCGTGCCACCTCCACCCACAAGGGGATGGCGACTTACACGCAGCTAAAGCTGTGGTTCGCTGCTCACCTAGCAGTGGAGGCTTTGGAATCGCCAATCTCTAAGTATGTGCTGCTGCCGAAGAGTGAGGACAGCCCATAAGAAAACCTTTTGACAAACAGCTCGCAAAATAGAAATTTACGCTTCGGTAATCCTGGCAAAATGCTCCTTGTATTGGAGCTGCAGAATGCCTGTTACGTAATCCAGTTCCCTGGCGTTTTCCAGTGTCTCCAGCGCGGCCTGGCGGGCCTGCAGCAGGATATCGATATCCCCCAGCACATCGGCGATCTTCAGATCCGGCAGGCCATGCTGCATGGAGCCGAAGAACTGCCCCGGGCCGCGGAGCTTCAGATCCTCCTCCGCCAGCTTGAAGCCGTCCGCCGTAGTCTCCATGATATGAAGGCGCTCTTTGGCCGCAGGGGTCTTTCCCTGGGACACCAGGATACAGTAGGACTGATATGCCCCGCGACCGATGCGCCCCCGGAGCTGATGGAGCTGCGCGAGCCCAAACCGCTCCGCATTTTCCACCACCAGGATGCTGGCGTTGGGTACGTTCACCCCCACCTCGATCACCGTGGTAGCCACCAGCAGCTGGATCTCATTAGCATAAAAAGCCTGCATGACCGCTTCCTTTTCCCTGGCCGGCATCCGTCCATGCACCAGTCCGCAGGAAATCCCCCGGAAAATTCCGCTCTGCAGTTCCTCGTAAATATCCTCTGCCGAAGGCAGGGGGCTCTCCTCGCTGCTTTCAATCAGCGGACAGACCACATAGGCCTGGCGCCCCTGCTGGATCTGCTGGCGCACAAACTCATAGATGAGCCGACGGCGGGACGGTGTCCGCACAAAGGTGCGGATGGCCCGGCGGCCCGGCGGCAATTCCCGGATGGCCGAGACATCCAGGTCTCCATATACGGTCAATGTCATGGTACGCGGAATCGGCGTAGCCGTCATGACCAGCACATCCGGCATGAGCGTGCCCTTTTTCTCCAGCTCCGCCCGCTGGGCGATGCCGAAGCGATGCTGTTCATCCGTCACCACCAGCCCCAGCCGGGCAAAATGCACCTCATCCTGGATGAGGGCATGGGTTCCGATGACAATATCCAGTTCCTGGGCCGCAATCTTCTCATACATGGCCGCCCGCTGCTTTTTCGTCAGACGGCCGGACAGGAAGCCAACGCGTATGCCCTTCTCAGACAGCTGACGGCTGAAGCTCTCATAATGCTGGCTGGCCAGAATCTCCGTGGGTGCCATCAGCGCTCCCTGATAGCCGTTTTCCACCGTCTTTACCAGGGCCAGCATGGCGATGACCGTCTTGCCGGAGCCCACATCTCCCTGCACCAGACGGCGCATGGGAACCACCTGTTCCATATCCGTGCAGATTTCCCGCCATACCCGCTGCTGGTCCCCTGTAAGGGTAAAGGGCAGGCTTTCCTCCACTGCTTTTACCAGCTGACTGCTGAGCAGATGGCGGATTCCCCGCTTTTTTTCCCGGCTGCGTTTTTTCAGCAGCATGAGCCCGCACTGGATCAGGTACAGCTCTTCAAACGCCAGCCGTCCCCTGGCCGCTTTCAGCTCAGAAAAATCCGCGGGAAAGTGGATGCCGTAAAAGGCCTTGGGCCGTTCCAGCAGCCCATAGCGCTCCCGTATGGATGCGGGCAGCACCTCAGGAATTTCCGGCTCTGAGGAAAACAATCCCTGCATAAGCTTGCGGAAAAACTTCTGATTCAGCTTTTCCGTCGATGGGTAGACTGGCAGAATGCCGCAATGCTCCTCGGGCTCATCGTCCTCAGGCAGTATCTCGAAGGAACTGAGCTGGCTCATGGCGAACTGGCCGTGGCCGCCGTAGGCATATTCCGCTTTGCCGGTGACAAATACCCTGGCCCCCGGCTTCAGCTTCGGCTTCAAGAATTTCTGATTGAACCAGGTCACCTGCAGATATCCGGTCCCATCGCTGAGCATGGCGGTGAGTATGGTCATTCCCCTGGATGAGCGCTTTTCCGTTACATTCATAAGGACACCGCAGACTGTCTCCCGTTCCCCCGGCACCAGTTCGCCAATCGGCTTCAGAGCACTCTGATCCTCATAGGCCCGGGGATAATAGGTCAGCAGATCATAGATGACCTGTATGCCCAGCCGCTGCAGCTGCTGAGCCTTCTTCGGCCCCACGCCCTTCAGATATTGTATATTTTGATCCAGCTGCATAGCCTCGCCCCATTTACAAATATATGTTCTATTTTAGCAAAGCCCTGCCGAATATTCAAGCACCGGCCCAAGGGCAAAAAAAGAAGCGGGCAGAGCCGCTTCCTGCTCTCCCCGCCGCATTCATTTATTTCAATGGACAAATGCCTGTCCTAAATACACCACAGCCCCCATGAATAAAATGAAGGGGGCATAGCTGCGGACAGCAAATTTCAACAGCTGGCTGTCCGATCCCGGTGCCCCGATGGCTGCCACGGCAATGGCAATGCTCTGGGGTGAAATCATCTTGCCCGCACAGGCCCCGGTGGCATTTGCAGCCGCTATCCAGGCTGCGTCGGCCTGGATAGCCATCGCCGAGTCCACCTGCAGCTTGCCGAAAAGAACACAGCTGGAGGTGGCCGACCCTGTGATGAAGGTCCCTACAGAACCAATGAAGGCAGCCAGCATAGGATAACCACCGCCTGCCGCCTGGACTGCCGTATCCGCGATTTCATGGGTCATGCCGCTGAAATTCATGACCTCGGCTGTAGCAATCACCGTAAGGATCGTAAGCACCGTAAAGCGCAGATTCACCACGGTATGCCGCAAAACTCCCAGCATCTCGCCAAAGCCGGCCCCCTGTACCCGACCGCCGATAAAGGCAGACAGCAGGATCAGCACCCCAGGCGTAGCAATCCAGGTAAAGGTATACGGATGATTGCCGCCGCCATCATAGATCTGCACCGTCGTCCGGATCAGATTCAAAGGATCGTGGACAGCCGGCAAAAGCTTGGAGGTGAAAAGCAGCAGGAAGAAAATCAATACAAAGGGCAGGCAGGCTGTCAGCCCCTGACTGAAACTCACCCTTTTTCCATCGGACAGCCCCTCCATCTGATATTCCGGCTCCGTTACCGGAAAGCAGCGGACTGCGGCGACAATACCGGCCATGGCCCCAATGGAACCAGCAACCACTGCCAGATCCGGCCCCATAAAGCTGGCCACCAGGATTTCCGGCAGAAGGAAGGCTGTGCCGGCCACCAGGGCTATAGGCCATACGCCCCGCAAGGCCCGCAGGGATTTGCCCGTTACCACCACCATGAGAAAAGGACAGAGCAGCGTAAGCGGAGCCAGCTGCAGGCAGGTATACCGGGCCAGCTGAGCGGCATCGATTCCCGTGACACTGCCCAGCGTCACCAGCGGGATGCCGATAGAGCCGTAGGCAGTGGGCACAGAATTCGCCACCAGACAGACGGACGCGGCCAGCAGCGGCTGGATTCCCAGCCCCGCCAGCATCCCTGCCGGTATTGCGATGGCGGTGCCAAAGCCGGCCATGCCCTCCAGGAAGCCGCCAAAGCCCCAGCCAATGAGCAGAATGAGTACCCGCCGGTCACTGCTCACCGCGGTGAGCAGCTGCTTGATGGTATCCATCCCGCCTGTATGCAGGGAAAGGTTATAGGTGAAGATGGCTGCCACAATAACCAGCAGAATCGGCCAACAGGCCAGAGCCAGCCCTTCCAGAACGGCCATGGCCGCCTGTCCGGGTTCCATGTGCTGGATGAGAACAGCCGCCAGCAGTGCGATGGCCAGCGCAATCGGGCAGGCCTTATGGCCTGGCATCTTCAATATGCTCAGAGCCAGGACCAGCCAGAGGATTGGCGATAGTGCAATAAAAAATAACATGAGTTCAATCCCTTCGCAGTGATATATTGTACATCTGCTCAAGCAGATTGTTCTCATTATATAGGTCACACTATAAAAAGTCAATTTGTATTTTCAAATAAAGTTAAATTTAGAAAATTATTTCAGTACAGCTCCCCCGGCCTGCCCTGCGCCATAAACCAAAAAATAAGGAGCACCGCTGAGCGGTACTCCCTATCAGTATTACTATGTGGATTTTAAGCCTTCGGGCCAGCAGCAACCAGTGCTTTACCAGCAGCGTTGCCCTGATACTTAACGAAGTTCTTGACGAAGCGCTGTGCCAGATCTTTAGCCTTTGCATCCCAATCAGCTGCATCAGCATAGGTGTCACGCGGGTCAAGGATCTTCGGATCAACGCCCGGCAGTTCCGTCGGAACTTCAAAGTTGAAGTACGGAATCGTCTTCGTCGGAGCCGTCTTGATGGCGCCGCTGAGGATAGCGTCGATGATGCCGCGGGTATCGCGGATGGAGATACGCTTGCCAGTGCCGTTCCAGCCCGTGTTAACGAGATATGCCTTAGCACCGTTTGCTTCCATCTTCTTAACCAGCTCATCAGCATACTTCGTCGGATGGAGTTCGAGGAACGCCTGACCGAAGCAAGCGGAGAAAGTCGGAGTCGGCTCCGTGATGCCGCGCTCAGTACCAGCAAGTTTCGCCGTGAAGCCGGAGAGGAAGTAGTACTTCGTCTGTTCCGGAGTCAGGATGGAAACCGGCGGCAATACGCCGAATGCATCAGCGGAAAGGAAGATAACGTTCTTCGCAGCCGGAGCGGAAGAAACCGGACGAACGATGTTCTTGATATGCTGGATTGGATAGGATACACGAGTGTTCTCCGTTACGCTCTTATCAGCGAAATCGATCTTGCCGTCAGCAGCAACCGTTACGTTCTCAAGCAGAGCGTTGCGTTTGATTGCATTGTAGATATCCGGCTCGGAATCCTTATCAAGGTTGATAACCTTCGCGTAGCAGCCGCCCTCGAAGTTGAATACACCCTTGTCATCCCAGCCATGCTCGTCATCGCCGATGAGCAGACGTTTCGGATCCGTGGACAGAGTCGTCTTGCCTGTGCCGGAAAGACCAAAGAAGATTGCCGTGTTCTTGCCTTCCTTATCCGTGTTAGCGGAGCAATGCATGGAAGCCATGCCCTTAAGCGGCAGGAAGTAGTTCATCATGGAGAACATGCCCTTCTTCATCTCACCGCCGTACCAGGTGTTGATGATAACCTGCTCACGGCTCGTAAGATTGAATACAGCAGCAGTCTCAGAGTTCAGGCCGAGTTCCTTGTAGTTCGTAACCTTAGCCTTGGAAGCGTTGTAAACAACGAAATCCGGCTCGAAATTTTCGAGCTCTTCAGCCGACGGATTGATGAACATGTTGGTTACGAAATGAGCCTGCCAAGCAACCTCAACGATGAAGCGGATAGCCATGCGGGTATCCTTGTTGGCGCCGCAGAAAGCATCTACTACATAAAGCTTCTTGTTGGAAAGCTCTTTCTTAGCGATTTCCTTCAGAGCAGCCCAGGCTTCCGGAGATGCCGGATGGTTATCGTTCTTGTATTCATCGGAAGTCCACCATACAGTGTCCTTGGAAGTCTCATCCATAACGATGAACTTATCCTTAGGGGAACGGCCCGTGTAAATACCAGTCATTACGTTTACTGCACCAAGCTCAGTTACCTGACCTTTTTCGTAACCCTCAAGACCTGCTTTAGTCTCCTCTGCGAACAGAGTCTCATAAGAAGGATTGTGGACAATCTCAGTAGTACCCGTGATTCCGTACTTACTCAAATCAATGTTTCCCATGTTTTTTCAACCTCTTTCAATACGATAATTTTGACAGAAACATTTCACATATTTATGTCACGATAAATAGGTTCTCTAAAAGATCATAAAATCCTTCTTGTTTTTGAAAAAAAAACCGATAAAATAAATTTTTTTAATTCAACAGCAAAAAATAAACAAAGCGAAACGGAAATCCGTTTCGCTTTGTTTGCAAACGTGCTGAAAAGACGTTCAATTGCGCTTTTTTTGTGCAAATTCCATGACCTTTTCCGCCATCTTTTCCCTCGTGCATACCAAGCTGTGCCGCCGGGGAGCAGTGCGCAGCGAATCCAGCCCCTGCGGTATCTTGCTGGTATTGTATTCCGCCAGCTTGTCCAGCAGGGCAAAAGCATCCTGTCCCTCTGTATGAACCCCCAGCGCCGCCAGGACACTCTCATTGAATTTGTAGGGACTGGCAGTGGAAACGATCACCATCGGACATGTATCCTGTGTTTGTTTCTGATAGTTTTGTGCTACCCGCCAGGCCACTGCCGTATGGGTATCCAACACATAGTGCTTGGAAAAATAAACATCCTTGATGGTGTCCGCCGTCGCCTTGTCGTCAGCCCAGTCCGCCCAGAAAAGATTCTGGATCCTGTCCATAACACCCGCATCCGCCTCATAGCGGCCAGCATCTGCCAGCTGACGCATCCAGCCCCCCACCTTATCCGCATTGGTCATATGATAGAGCAGCCGCTCCAGATTACTAGAAATCAGGATGTCCATGGAAGGCGTTATGGTCTTGAAGAATTCCCGATTGCGATCATATACTCCTGTGCGAAGGAAATCCGTCAGCACATTATTGGAATTGGAGGCACAGATGAGCTTATGCACCGGCAATCCCATGGATTTGGCATAGAAACCGGCCAGGATATCGCCAAAGTTCCCGGTGGGAACCGTAAAGTTCACCTCATCGCCCAGCTGCAGGCGCCCGGCGTCCAGGAGATCCGCATAAGCACTGAAATAATAGACGATCTGCGGCACCAGCCGGCCCCAGTTGATGGAATTGGCCGAGGAGAGACGTACCTGATTTTTGGCCAATGCTTCATTGAATGCCGTATCATTAAAGATTTTTTTTACACCGTTCTGGGCATCATCAAAATTTCCCTGTACCGCGGCCACCGCCACATTGTCCCCAGCCTGGGTAACCATCTGTTGGCGCTGGATACGGCTTACACCAGTTTCCGGATAGAATACCATGATCTTGATCTGCTCCACATCCTTGAAGCCCTCCAGCGCCGCTTTGCCTGTATCCCCTGAGGTAGCTACAAGAATCAGTACCTCATTCTTTTCCCCCGTCTTCTTCAAGGCCGTGGACAACAGCTGCGGCAGCAGCTGCAGTGCCATATCCTTGAAGGCACTGGTCGGACCGTGCCAGAGCTCCAGCGAGGATACATCATCAAACATGGTCAGCGGCGCGACCTTGGCCGAATCAAACTTCCCACCGCCATAGGCACGCTGCACACAGCCCTGGATCTCATCCGCGCTGTAATCCGTCAAAAAACACCCCAGCACACGCTGCGCCCTTTCCTCATAGGAAAGCCCCTGCAGTCCCGCAATAAAATCCATGGAAACCTGCGGCAGCTCCGTCGGCACAAAAAGTCCGCCATCATCGGCCAGACCGGCTATGATTGCCTCTGCCGCTGTCATTCTCTGTTCATTTCCCCGTGTACTGATGTACTTCACTTCAATCGCCCCTCTATGTTAAAATATGGATGATACCTTTATAAAGCATTTCATTTATGCATTCATAAATGAAATTAATACTTTTGCAGTTCCGCTACAACAGCCTTCACTGCCTGTACAAGATCCTGAGGAGCCAGCATGATCTGCTCGCCCCGCTTTCCGGCGCTTATGGCGATAATATCCCATTGGCGGGCACTGGCATCCAGATATACCGGATATTCCTTTTTCGCTCCCAGCGGTGAACAGCCGCCCCGGATATAGCCGGTCAGCCCCTGTACCTCCTTCAGATGGACCATTTCCACCTTCTTATTGCCGGAAACCGCAGCCAGTGCCTTCAGGTCCAGCTCACCATCCCCAGGGATACAGGCCATGAGCACACCATTCTTATCCCCCCTGGCCACCAGCGTCTTGAATACCTGCTGCACCGGCATTCCCACGGAAGCCGCTACATGCACTGCGCTCAGGTCATTCAGGTCCACCGGATATTCTTTCAGTTCATAAGCAATTCCCAGCCCGTCTAAAATGCGGGCCGCATTTGTTTTCTTTGTACTTTTCATCAAATCCCACCATATAGATAAAACTAATTTACATCTTCCGCTTGCGGCAGATTAGCTTTTATTATAGCATAGGTTATAGAATAATCCTATAGAAAAAATGTTTTTGTCAATTGGAAAAATACGTTCCTTAATAGAGGGTAACAATCAAGGTGTAAATTATCCAATTTTCTCCTGTAAATGTAAATTTTTTAAAAGAGGTGCTTGCTCGTGCTAAAAATTGCTTTAGCTCAAATGGAAATCCAGCCCGGCCATCCAGACAAAAATACCGAAAAAATGCTTTCCCTCATAGCCCAGGCTAAAAAAGCGGCTGTAGATCTCATTATCTTTCCGGAAATGGCCATTCCCGGCTATCTGCTGGGAGACACCTGGGAACAGACCGCCTTTCTGCAGGACTGCCTGGCCTGCGGTGAGGAGATCATCCAAGCCTCCCGGGACATCTGCATCATGTACGGAAATATCGGCGTAGACTGGCAGAAGAAGAACAACGATGGCCGGGTGCGCAAATACAATGCTTTTTACACGGCCCAGGACGGCCAGCTTCTGCAGCCAGCTGCCATGCCCTATCCCTTTGTGATCAAAACCCTGCTACCCAACTACCGGGAATTCGATGATACCCGGCACTTCTTCAGCATGCAGAAGCTGGCCCGGGAACTGGGCACCACCACCGATCAGCTCATCAGTCCTGTCAGCTTTTCCCGCAAAGGGAAAACCTATGCTGCCGGCTGTCTGCTCTGCGAGGACGGCTGGAGTGATGATTATGAACTGGCTCCCATCCAGCTGCTGGCGGAAAAGGGAGCTGACTTCTTCATCAATATCTCCTCCTCTCCCTATACCCTGGGAAAAAACAATAAGCGCAACCGGGTATTCGGCCAGCAGGCCCGGGATGCGCAAAAACCCCTGTTCTACGTGAACAACATCGGCCTGCAGAACAACGGCAAGACCGTTTACACCTTTGACGGTTCCAGCACGGTTTACTGTGCCAGCGGCCAGATCAAAGCCTGCTGCCCTCCCTATAGCGAGGAGCTGTGTGTGGTCACTCTGGAGGACATTCCAGCCATGGAAACCATCACCGCCTCAGACAACGCGCCCATCGCTTCCATTTACCAGGCCCTTTCCTACGGCATAGAAAAATTTCTTCAGAATATCCATATGAAAAAGGTGGTCATCGGTATTTCCGGCGGAATCGATTCCGCGGTGGCTGCCGCCCTCTATACCAGTGTACTGGGACCAGAGAACATTCTGCTGGTGAATATGCCCAGTGTCTACAATTCGGCTACCACCAAGGGGCTGGCCCAGAAGCTGGCGGAAAACCTCGGCTGCCATTATACGATCCTGCCCATCCAGGAGGTAGTGGACTATACCATCCGCCAGTTGGAAACCACACCGGTGGTCTTCCTGCAGGAGCATACTGAAACCCATCTGAAGGTCTCCTCTTTCGTGGCCGAAAACATCCAGGCCCGGGACCGCAGTGCCCGGGTCCTGGCCGGAGCCGCAGCGGCCTTTGGCGGCGGTTTTACCTGCAACGCCAACAAGGCGGAAACCACCGTGGGCTACTCCACCCTCTACGGGGATCAGTCAGGATTCCTGGCTGCCCTGGCTGACCTTTGGAAGCACCAGGTCTATGACCTTGCCCGCTACCTGAACACCGCTGTATTCCATCGGGAGGTTGTGCCCCAGGCCACCATCGATATCGTACCCAGCGCAGAGCTCTCCAATAACCAATGTGTGGATGAAGGCAAAGGCGATCCTATCAAATATCCCTATCATGACTTCCTTTTCCGCTCCTTTGTAGAGCGCTGGCAGAAGGCCTCGCCCCAGGACATCCTGGAATGGTACGCGGCCGGCACGCTGGAAGAAAAGCTGGGCTGCGCTCCCGGACTGGTACAAAAATATTTTGCCGCTCCCGCTGATTTCATTGCTGATCTGGAACGCTGGTGGAATCTCTTCACGGGCATGGCAGTGGCCAAGCGCATCCAGGCGCCCCCTATCCTGGCCGTAAGCCGCCGTGCCTATGGCTTTGACCATCGGGAAGCGCAGAATGGCCCCTACTACACCCGCCGTTACCAACAGCTGAAGGAAAAGCTGCTGCATTCCTGAAGCAGGTTAAATCCTGGGCAGCCGAATCCGGCGATCCAGCTTATCCTCCCAGCGCCCCTCCGTATGATTGAAGGTCTTCACCTCCACCCGGTCCGGGTAGAGGTAGAGTGAATTGGACCAGACCATCGTACGATCCAGGGTGCTGGTATGGATATCCATAACCCGGCCGGCATAAAGATTGATTTTCTCATCCGCATAGCTGGGCTCCGTGGCCGGTGTGTGGGTATGCCCAGACACCCAGAGGAAAACCTGGGGATTGTCCCGCAGCAGCTGGTCTATGGCCGCCTCCGGCTGGGCAATGGCATTGGGGTGATTGACACTTTTATTATAATCGGCCAGTGTCCCGGCCAAGGGCGCATGGAAGAATACAATGGCCGGCTTTTGAGGCGCCTTTGCCAGTTCCTGGCGAAGCCACGCCAGCTGCTGCTGACTCAGGGCCACAGAATATTTTTCCAGGGATTCCGGAGACAGATAGAACAGCCGGCAGCCGCCAGCCTCCTTCACGTAAGAGAGGCTGGGCATCTGCCATATTTCTTTGAAACGGTCCAGCTTCCGCTGCCGTCCGGCTGCATCCGCCCAGACATTCTTCCCATTCTCTGAAGGCTCGTCCTCGTAGATGTAATCATGATTTCCCGCCAGGATATGCAGCGGACTGGCAAAACCGGAAAAATATTTTTTCGCATAGGCATATTCCGATTCCACACCGAACTGGGCGGCTATGTCCCCTGTCACCGTAATCTCATCCACATCCGACCAGCCATTGATATCCTGTATGACCTTCAGCTTCTGTTCCCTGATGATTTTTCTGGTAGCAACATTTTTATGCTTTTTGAGCTTCACCGGCAGATGCGGATCGCTGAGCACAACAATCCGGTAATATTCCCGATCACCGTGGCTTTCTGCTGCGGCCCACAGCCGCTCTGCTGCCTGCCAGGAACCCGCCTGCCAAAGACCTGCAGCGGCCAGGCAGCGAAGAATAAAGCTTCGTCGATTCATTTCATCCCCCTCTTTTCTATACAACAAACCCCGGATAGGCAAAGGATCTGCCATATCCGGGGTTCCTTATTCTCTTTTACTTCATGGCCGCTATCTTGCGAAGAGTTTCCATGATCAGTTCCACCTGGGGCTGAACTGTCTCCAGCAGCAGCTTTTCATTGGGGCTGTGGATATCCATGGTCGTTACGCCGATGGATACCATATCCAGCTTCGGATTTTTACGGAAATGCCAGCCGCATTCCAGGCCTGCATGGATGGTTTCCACCTTCATGGGCTTGCCATTCTGCTCCGCAAAGGTTTCCGCCATGATTTCAGCCAGTCTGCTGTCCTTGCGTTCCTTCCAGCCAGGTGACTGGGTCCCGATCTGTGCCTGGAAACCGCTCAGCTCTGCATAGGCCTGCGCCATACAGCGGAATTCATCGATCTTTGCATCGATAGCCGAACGGGGGAAGAACTGGATGCTCACGTTGCTGCCCTCCGTACGGATCACACCGACATTGGCCGAGGTTTCCACCAGCCCCGGAATGACCTGGGACATGGCGTATACACCGCTGTGCAGCGTGATCAGGAGCTGCAGCAGCGCCTTGGTATCCGCAGCGGCAAAAACCTGTGAGGGAAGAGCCTCATCCGAGAGCAGCAGCTTAGCATCCGGGTCTACCCCGCCATACATCTGCTGGAACCGCTCCTGCTGGTCCGCCACCACAGCCTGCAGTTCAGTCTGTGACGCATCACTGGTAAAGATGATTTCCGCTTCTGCCGGAATGGCGTTGCGGGCCGTACCGCCCTGGAAAGCAGCCAGTTCATAGGAAATCCCCTTTTCCGCCAGAGCCAGCAGCACCATGGCTGCCGTGCGGATGGCGTTACCCCGCCCATCACCGATGCGTTCGCCGGAATGGCCGCCCAGCAGATCCTTGACCGAAAGCTTCCATGCCTTGGCCTTGGCCGGTGCCTGCTGCTTCATGACCCTGGAGAAATCCAGGTTCACGCTGCCGGCGCTGCCAACTGTCAGCTCATCATAATTTTCCGAATCACAATTGATAAGGAAGCTGGCGTCCGTGAGATATTTATCCGCCAGATGGGTAGCCCCCGTCATGCCCTGCTCTTCATCCACTGTCACGATCATACGCAGCGGACCGTGGTTTTCCATATTCTTGAGTATGTAGATGGCTTCCGCCACACCAATGCCGTCATCAGCACCCAGGCTCGTTCCCTCGGCTTCCAGATATTTATCGGTGCGCTTAAGCTTGATGGCATCTGTCAGCGGATCGAATTTCACCCCGGGCGCGGCCACGCAGACCATATCCATATGTCCCTGCAAAATAGTCAGCGGCGCATTCTCGCAGCCGGTGGAAGCAGGCTTGTCCGCTATGATATTGAATTTTTCATCCTGCACGACACTGAACCCCAGGGACTGCAGATAATCCCGCAAATAATTGCTGACCTTCTCCTCATGACCGGATTTACGCGGTATCCGGGCCAGCTTTTCAAATTCTGCCAATACATCTTCCAATACATCCTGCTTCTTTACCATAACCTAAGCCTCCATAAACTAAATTTACGCATGAAAAAACAAAGCAACCATCCAAATGATTGCTTTGTCCTGTCAACAAAATTATTCAGGCATTGCTGTCGGAACTGCTTCCGTAATGCTCACACCTGCCGGAACATAAAGCACCATTGTCTCTGAAATGCGCTTGACCTCCCCGTCCGTCACATAGCAGACACCATTAAGGAAATCACAGATACGGCGCTGATCTGACGGCTCCACCCGCTCATAGTTGACAACTGCGGCCTTTTTCGCCTTCAAGTCATCGGCCACGGCTGTTACCTGATCAAAATTCTGCGGAACATAAATCTGGATCTTCAGCTCCGGCACCTTGGTTGTATGTACCGTAAGCTGTGGACGCGCCGGCATCGCCGGTGCTGCCGGTGCCGCGGTATAGCTGACACTGCTGCCATTTACAACCTGACGTTCCCGGACTACTGCCTCTTCCCTGACCTCAGGAGCTTCCTCCTCGACATACTCCTCTTCCAAAACATCCTCCATGGGCATGAGTATATCCTTCAGCTTTTCTACGAATCCCACTTCGTTTCGCCTCCACACCTAATATATGAATAAATAATTCCATCGCTACTTATGCTACTTTTAATCTGTTTCGCCGTGAAACATAAAAGTCCTGCCAGAATTTCAAAAAAATTCATCTGGCAGGACATTTTGATTCTAAATACCTATAAAATTGTTATTCTGTAAGGTATTACTTACGAGCATTCTTACTGGCACGGCCGCGGGCTGTACGATCCAGGACAGCCTTGCGCAGGCGGATATTCTCCGGAGTCACCTCTACCAGTTCATCCTCATTGATGTACTCCAGTGCCTGTTCCAGGCTCAGGATACGAGGCGGAACCAGACGGATGGCTTCATCCGAGGAGGAGGTTCTCATATTGGAAACATTCTTTTTCTTGCAGGGGTTGATATCGATATCCATTTCACGGGAATTCTCGCCCACAATCATGCCCTCATAGACCTGCTGGCCCGGGGAGATGAACATGGTGCCGCGATCCTGCAGCGTATAGATACCGTAGCCGGTAGTCTCACCCTGCTCGAAAGCAACCAGCGAACCGCGGGAACGGCCCGGGATATCGCCCTTATAGGGAACATAACCGTGGAATACATGGTTCATGATTCCATTGCCCTTGGTATTTGTCAGAAGCTCGGAACGGAAGCCGATAAGGCCACGGGCCGGGATGACAAATTCCATGCGCATATAGCCGGAAACCTCTGTCATATTGGAAAGCTCAGCCTTCCGGGTGCCCAGGGATTCCATAACCGTACCCATGTACTCCTGCGGAACCTCGATGGTGAGGTTCTCCAGCGGTTCACAGCGCTGCCCATTGATGGTCTTGTACACAACCTCAGGCTTGCCGACCTGCAGCTCATAGCCCTCACGGCGCATAGTCTCGATGAGGATGGAAAGATGCAGCTCGCCACGGCCGGATACCTTGAAGGTATCTGCTGAATCCGTCTCTTCAACCTTCATGCTCACGTTGGTCTCGACCTCTTTGAACAGACGGTCACGCAGATGACGGGATGTCACGAACTGACCCTCACGGCCGGCAAAGGGGCTGGTGTTGACGCCAAAGGTCATGGACAGTGTCGGCTCATCGATATTGATGGTCGGCAGTGCTTCCGGATTCTCAGCATCCGCAACGGTATAACCGATGCTTACATCGCCGAGGCCAGTAAGGGCAACGACCTCGCCCAGACCCGCGGAGGGAACCTCGACCCGCTTCAGACCCTGGTAAACGAAAACCTTGCCGATCTTGGCCTTGGTCTCCTGGTCCCCATTGATCAGAACTACATTCTGATTCGTCTTTACGCTGCCGCGGATGATACGGCCAACAGCTACCCGGCCTACATAATCATCAGCATCCAGCGTAGTGACCATCATCTGCAGCGGACCATCTGCGTCCCCGCGCGGTGCGGGGATCTCCTTGATGATGGTTTCCATCAGCGGCTCCAGATTATCACTGGCATCTTCCATTTCATACTTTGCAATGCCATCACGGGCAGTCGCATAGATCACCGGGAAATCCAGCTGATCATCGTCAGCGCCCAGTTCCATGAAGAGCTCCAGCACTTCATCGTAGACATCGTCCACCCGCTGATCCGGACGATCGATCTTATTGATTACCACAATCGGCTTCAATTTCTGTTCCAGAGCCTTGCGCAGCACGTACTTCGTCTGCGGCATCGGGCCCTCGAAGGCATCAACGAGCAGCACAACACCGTCTACCATGTTCAATACGCGCTCTACCTCGCCGCCGAAATCCGCATGGCCCGGGGTATCTACGATATTGATCTTGATGTCCTTATACATGATGGACGTATTCTTCGACAAAATCGTGATGCCGCGCTCGCGTTCCAGATCTCCAGAGTCCATGACACGCTCAGCAACCTGCTCGTTGGAGCGGAATACATGGCTCTGCTTCAGCATGGCATCCACCAGAGTGGTCTTGCCATGGTCAACGTGGGCTATGATCGCGATATTTCTCAAATTTTCACTAATACTCATTATTTAACAACTGCCTCCTAATTCAATCCAGAAAAAGAGCTCTTTCTTGTGCCTTTTCCATTTTAGCAATATACCAATAATACACTGAGTTTCAATCATATCATGTTTTTTGGCTGTTTTCAATACTTTTATATAGCTATTTTCCCACATATTCCATTTTTTATGTCATAAAAATGGAAATGTTGTCAGCCTACCAAGTATATGAAACGTGTACCATGGCCTTTTTATCTTCTACATTATATGATACACCAACACCAAGATATTTTCCAACCTTGCTTATCTTCCTACTTGTTGTGGTCAAGCATTTTTGTAACAGTACAACCTACATTTTTAAGAATGACATCGAGCTTCATAAGGAGTTCGATAATCATTATATGAATGTGGCCTACCATGGTTGTACCAACCATAGGCAAATTCTTCAATGGAACTTGTGAGCTCTTCATCTGTATAGTAGCAATGCATTTCTATAAGCTCATTTTTCAAGGTATTATAATAACGTTCCATGGGGGCGTTATCATATGGAAATCCAGCCTTGCTCATGCTCTGCTGAATTCCCTGCGATACACAGAAATCAACAAATTCCTGAGATGTGTACTGACTTCCTTGATCACTATGCAGCAGAATTTGCTGACATTTTGGCTTCTGCGATTGTATAGCCTTTCGCAAGGTTCGAATTGCCAGGTCGCTGGTGATTTTTTTATCAGTGATGCTTGCAACTACACTGCGGTCATAAAGGTCAATAATCGTACAGTTATACCGCTTGCTGCCATTGCTTAGAAACAAATATGTAAAATCCGTGCACCACTTACGGTTGATGTCTTCTGCTGTAAAATTTTGCTGCAACAGGTTTGGAAATACTTTATGGGCGTGGCCTTTATAATAATTTGGCTTACGCCGACGAACCACAGCCAGCAGGCCAAGCTCTCGATTCATGTACCGATGCACGGTTGGACGGCTGATTACTATTCCTTCACGTCTTAGGTAAACCTGCATCGTACGATATCCTGGCACGCCATTATAGGCATGATAAATATCCCTGATCTTTTGTAATATCTGTTGCTGATATGCCAGCTTTCGTTGTGCAAGATAATTGTAATAAGCGTTGGGATAGATGTTCATCCGGCGGAATAACCACCGTAAGCCGAATAGTGGATGATATCGCCTCCATTCTGTTGATATGCGTATTCTTTTGATGCCAGTAAGGAATTGTCTAAAGAAGATTTAAGATTTGTTTTAGAAATGGTTAATCGTATGAAAAAGGAATGATGCCGATTATGGTCACTATGCGATCAATTAAGCTCCTCTCCAGTGTCAAGGGTTTTACACGTAAGGATCAAAATGATTCATATACTGTAGTGAATCATTTATTTTTTTACATAAAGACAGCCAAGGCAGATTTCTGATAATATTATAACCAGCTCTTGACACTCCCCATGGCTGAAGCCAGGGGATTCTTGGTTCGACGAACACTGCAATCCAACCGTAGCCAAATCGACTTACACGTTCTCCCCAAGCGTAGATTTCCGTGTGTCCCACGGTATATGTATTCAGGCGGCTTTGTCCGCCAACGCTTTCGCGAGTATGTTCCGTGCCGCATTGGTGTCCCTGTCCATGTGTGGCTCTCCACAATTTGGGCAAGTCCATTTCCTTACGGAAAGGTCTTTGACCTCTGGATTCTGATAGCCGCAAACGTGGCAGGTCTGGCTGGACGGGTAGAACGTAGGCACTTTCAGCACTTCCGCTCCGTACAGTTCTGCTTTGTACGCCAACTGCCGAAAGAACTCGCTCCATGATACATCGGAAATAGCCTTGGCCAGTTTGTGGTTCTTCAGCATGTTCTTCACCTTCAGGTCTTCAACCGCTATCGTTTGGTTTTCACGAACAAGCTGAGTTGATACCTTATGCAGGAAGTCTTTGCGGGTATTGGCTATCTTCTCATAGACACGGGCAACACGCACTCTTTGCCTGTCGCGGTTCTTTGACCGTGGCATTTTGCGGGAGAGCCGGCTCTGTTCTCTGGCAAGTTTCCTGGAAAGCTTACGGAGTATACGGGGATTGGCAACGGTATTGCCGTTACTGTCTGAATAGAATTCTTTCAGCCCTACATCAATACCGACCTGCCCACCACGGTTCACCTGCCGCAGGTTTTCAATGTCCTGCTCCACGCAGAGGGACACGAAGTATTTACCCGAAGCAGTATGGCTGATCGCAGCATTCAGGATTCTACCCTCGAAAGCACGGCTCTGCTTGATTTTCACAAGGCCGATTTTAGGGAGTTTCAACTTTCCAGCTACGAAACGGATGCCGTTGGACTGGTTGCGGGTGCGATAGCTCTGACTATGGCAGTGCTTCGACATGAACCGTGGGTATTTCGCACGCTTCTCAAAGAAGTTCTTATAGGCGGTATCAAGGTTCCGCAGGGATTCCTGCAAGGCCATGCTGTCTGCCTCTTTCAGCCAGCAGGTTTCTTCTCTCCGCTTCAAGTCGGTGAGCAAAGCTGCTGTCTGTTTATAGGTGACGGACTGGTGATTCGTGTCCCATTGGTCGCGCCTCACCGCGAGAAAATGGTTGAACACGAAGCGGCAAGAACCCAGCGTTCTGTTTATGAGATTTACTTGGGGTTTATTCGGATATATCCGATACTTGCAGCCCATCGTGTATGCTTTCATCTTCTCACTTCCTTTGCGAGGTCTTCTGATTTTCTATGTACTGCTTGATTACCGCAAGCAGAGCACCGCCTACGGTTGATACGAAGCAGCTGTTTGTCCATAGTGTCGGCAGCTTGGTTTTGAGCCATGGAAACTCCTGACGGAGTATGCGGGAAGTTTTTCCCTTGATGGTCTTAACCGCTTTATGTAAGCCAAACTGCGGGTCTACTTCCAACAGTAAGTGTACATGGTCAGGCTTCAATTGCTTACGCAAATTTGCCTGACATGCCTTATAATCCCCAGCCCTAAAGGGCGGGGTTTTACGGCGCAGGTGATAACAATGGTTTTTTTCATTCTGTAAGAATCAATAAGATTCAATAACGTTTACGCTTTACAGAGGAGGCATATCCCAATTGTTCCCGGTATTTCATCACCGTACGGCGGGACAGCTTCATGCCCTGCCGGGCCAGCTGTTCCGTGAGCTGCTGATCCGACAGAGGCTTTCGGGGATTCTCTCCCTGAATGAGCTGCTTCATTTTCTCCCGGACCTGCTGGGCCGCCAGTTCCTCCCCGTCCTGACCCGCGGCCAGCTTGGCCGGGAAGAACTTCTTCAGCGCAAAGATACCCCGGGGGGTCTCCAGGTATTTATTGGCCACTGCCCGGCTCACCGTGGATTCATGCACCCCCACGGCCTCGGCCACCTCCCGCATAAGCAGAGGATGGAGGCCTGCCGGGCCGATCTCAATGGCCTCGGTCTGCCGGCGCACGATCTCCTGGATCACCTTCAGCAGGGTATGGCGCCGCTGCTCAATGCTCTTCAGGAGCCAGAGTGCGGAATTCATGCGCTGGGCCAGGTATTCCTGGGCCGCCGGTTCCAGGCTCCGGGAATCCTTGTACATGGAGGAGATATGGAGCCGGGGCATGGCCCCATCATTGAGGAACACCTGATATTCCCCATTGACCTTCCGCACCGCCGCATCCGGCAGGATGTAGTCCGGGCTGCCAGCACCATAGGAGGCCCCCGGCTTGGGATTCAGCCGGCGGATCATATCCACCGCCAGCTGCACCTCCGCCAGGGTGCACTTCTCCGCCCCGGCGATTTCCTTCCACTGCCCCTGGGCCACCTGGTCCAGATGCTTATCCAGCACCGCCGCGGTCAGTCCCTCATAGATGCCCTGCTGGCGGGCCTGGATCACCAGGCACTCCCGCAGGCTCCGGGCACAGACCCCGGAGGGTTCAAAGCCCTGGAGCACCGCCAGTACCCGGGCTGCAGCGGCTTCCTCCACCCGCAGCTCCCGGGCCGCATCCGCCAGGCTGCACTGCAGATAGCCGCAGTCATCCACGGATCCGATGAGGAAAAAGGCCAGCTGACGGTCCTGTCCCGGCGGGAACACAAAAGCCGCCTGCTCCCGCAGCTCATCCTCCAGGGATGGCCGCAGGGCAGAGCCGGCCTCAAAGGAACGGCCGGCCGCCTCCTGGGCCGAGCGGGGTCCCCGCTCCTCATCGCCCAGGTAACTGGCCAGTTCGCGGATTTCCTCCAGGCTGTACCGGCCCTCCTCCGCCTCCCTGTCCGGGGCTTCAGCGGGTTCCTCCATCTCCAGGGCCGGGTTTTCCAGATATTCAGTTTCGACCAGCGCCTGCAGATCCTGAGCGGACAGCTGCAGTATGCGGATAGCCTGCTGCATCTGAGCCGTCATGGCCAGCTTTTGGCGCAGGCTCATGGATAAGCTCTGTTCCATAAAAATCCCCTGTTTTTCCTTTACGCCTTCTGCGACATAGCCGCCGCAATGGCCGCCCCCAGTCCGGAGCCGCCGCCCTCCAGCACAGTATCCACCTGGGCAGCATCCTCGCCCAGGATATCATAGAGCGCCTTCAGCACATTTTCCTTGGCCAGCGGCATTTTTTCATACACTGAGCCATCGATGGCGATATGCTGCCTGGCCACTTTGCCGGCACCTGCCAGATGCCAGATGATTCCCGCATAGGTTGCGGTCACCAGACGGGCCGAGCGGACCAGGATAGCCTCTGCCAGACCTCTGACCATAGCACAGTCCCCGGCGGACAGCTGGGTTCCCGTGCGCTGCTGCAAAAGCTCCGCGGTTTTCCGGTATTCCGGTGCCTCGTCCTCCAGGATGGCGGACATATCGATGCTGGTAAAGGCCGGCTTGGCGGACAGTTCCATGAGCTCTGCCAGCACCAGTCCAAAAAGCTCGCCCATATAACGGCCCGAAACCATCTTTTCAAGCCGCTGCTCCCCAGGCTTTTCCGAAGCCTCATCCAATTCATTGTCGAAACGGTTAGGCAGCAGCTTGGAAAAGGAACCTGACTCCATGTTGATGACCATGGGGGCGATTCCCCCCGGCAGCGCCGATTCCAGATAACAGGTATTATGCCCCGTGGCATAGATGGAACCGATACGGGTATCCGGCTGCTTGTAGGCCGCCGCCAGCAGCACCGCCACCGTATCATTGATGATGGCCGCCGGCTCCACATTGCCGATGCCCTGACGCACCAGCGCCGCCTTCAGCAGGTCATTGACCACCTCGCCCTCCACGCCGGAGGTGGCAAATTCTTTGGTCCAGATGATGAGCCGGGCATTGTAGAGATCCGTCTGCTGGGAGGGGAAAGAAAAGGTATGCCCCAGCAGATACTTCGTTTCATGGTCCTCCTCAATGGCCTCATCCACCAGCCCCGCGATGAAGTCAAACATCTGCTCCGCTGTGGAATCCGGCCCGATGAAATCGTAGACGCCAGGCACAATCAACGGCTTGGCCACCTTTTTGACCACCTGGAACTTCCCCTTGCCCTGCAGCTCGATGCGCAGCACCCGCACATTGGTGCCGCCAAAGTCCAGAGCCAGATAGCTGCCCTGCTCGTTGCCGTCCGGCAGCCCCACATAGGATTTCAGCATCCGCATGGTGCAGGTATCCGGGTCCTGCACGCCGCATTCCATATCCCGGCGGAAAGCCGCCGCGGTCTCCTGCAGCGTATCCCTATCCAGCGTAAAATCCCCGATGATTTCCTGATATTTATCCTTATTGAAAGCCATTTTTGTTCCAACCCCCTAAATAATATGTTCCTCAGCGCTGGGATGCGTGGTTGCGCGGCAGTACCTCCAGCCAGTAGCCATCCGGATCGCTGATGAAGTAAATCCCCATTTTCTTGTTCTCGTAGCAGATGCAGCCCATTTCCTCATGGAGCGCATGCGCTGCCTCGTAATCATCCACCCCGAAGGCCAGGTGGAATTCATTTTCCCCCAGATTATAGGGCTCGGTGCGGCCCTTCATGAAGGTCAGCTCCAGCTCATGGGTTGTGAGGCCCCCATCTCCCAGATACACCAGGGTAAAGCCATCCCCCTCCTTGCGGCGCACCTCCCTGAGGCCCAGGGCCTTGTCATAGAAAGCCAGGGACCGCTCCAGATCCAGCACGTTGATGTTATTGTGCAAAAACTTGAATTTCATACTTATCCTCCTTCCCTGCGGACAAGGAAATACTCTTTTCTCATCCATAGCTATAAATATTCTCGAAACATAGAATACTTTCCTGCTGCCCTTACTCTTTTCCCTGGGAAAACTCCTCTAAATAGGCCCAGCGGTCCATGAGCCTGTCCAGTTCCCCACTGATCCGCTGCTGCTCCCGGGTAAGCTCGCTGAGCCGGCCGTAGTCCGATGCGCACTCCGCCATCTGCAGCTCCACCACCCGCAGTTCGCCCTCCTTGCTGGCGATGACCGCTTCGATTTCCCCATACTCCTTTTCCTCCCCAAGGGTGAGCTTCTTCTTGGGACGGGGCACTGCCGGAACCGGAGCTGCTGCCTTTTCCCGCAGGGCCTTTTCCGGTACCGGAGCGGCCGCTGCGGTTTCCGCCGCCAGCTGGGCCTTGTAGTCGGAATAGCCGCCCATATACATGCGCAGCTGCCCGTCCGGCTCGTAGACAAACACCTTCTTCGCCAGCCGGTCCACGAAAAACCGGTCATGGGATACGAAGATGATGGCTCCCTGGAAATCATCGATGAAATCCTCCAGGATGGCCATGGTCTCCAGATCCAGGTCATTGGTAGGCTCGTCCAGCAGCAGTACGTTGGGTTCACTCATGAGGATGCGCAGCAGGAACAGCCGCCGCTTCTCCCCGCCCGACAGCCGGGAGATCTCCGTCCACTGCAGATCCGCCGGGAACAGGAACCGCTCCATGAGCTGGGTGGCGGACAGCCGGGTGCCGTCCGCCAGGGTGATGAAATGCGCCGCCTCCCGGATGTACTCAATGGCCCGCAGCCGCCCGTCCATCTCCGCATTGGTCTGGGAAAAATAACCGATCTTCACCGTCTGGCCGATGGTCACCGTTCCCCTGGTGGGGGCCAGCCGCCCGGAGATGATGTTCAGCAGAGTGGTCTTGCCCGTGCCGTTGGAGCCCAGGATGCCCACCCGGTCGTTCTTCAGCACCACATAGGAAAAATCCCGGATATAGGTCTGCCCATCGATGGCGTAGCTGACCCCCTCCAGCTCGATGACCGTGCGGCCCAGGCGGCTGCCCGCCAGGCCGATCTCCATCTTCGGCCGATCCAGATCCGGCGTCTGGGCCCGGACCTCCTCATACCGGTCGATACGGGCCTGCTGCTTCGTAGAGCGGGCCTGCGCCCCGCGGCGCATCCAGGCCAGCTCATTGCGCAGGAAGTTCTGCCGCTTGCGCTCGCTGGCCTCCTCCCGCTCGATGCGGGCCGCCTTCTGGGTCAAAAACTCCGTGTAGTTGCCCGTATAGGTATAGGAGCTCCCCTTGTCCAGCTCAAATATCTTCGTAGCCGTATGATCCAGGAAATACCGGTCATGGGTGACCATCAGCAGGGCTCCCTTCCAGCCCGACAAATACTCCTCCAGCCACACAATGGTCTCGCTGTCCAGATGGTTCGTAGGCTCATCCAGCAGCAGCAGATCGCAGGGCTGGATCAGCGCCGTAGCCAGTGCCAGCCGCTTCTGCTGCCCGCCGGACAGGCTGCCCGCCGGCGCGGTGAAATCAAAGATGCCCAGCTTCGTGAGGATGGTCTTGGCATCGCTCTCCACCTGCCAGCCCCCCAGCTCATCGATGCGGGCCGTGAACCGCAGCAGCGCCTGCTGGGCCCTGGTATCCTCCGGCTGCGCCTCCACCGCCGCCAGCGCCAGCTCATAGCTGCGCAGCGCCTCCATCAGCGGACTGCCGCCCCGGAACACCTCCATGAGCACGGTATTTTCCGGCACGAACTCCTTTTCCTGTTCCAGAAAGGAAATGCGCAGCCCCCGCATGGGCGTGAACTCCCCGCTGTCAATGGGCAGCCTTCCTGCCACCGCCCGCAGGAAGGTGGACTTTCCCGTGCCGTTCACCCCTACGATGCCGATCTTGTCTCCTTCATCGATATTCAGGCTGATATGGGCAAACAGGGTCTTCTCCCCATAGCTTTTCGTTATATCCTCAATGGTTAAAATCATAGCACCCTTCCTCATTTCCTTCTGCCAAAACGTAAATTGACACTCCCCGTGTCTGAAGCCAGGGGATTCTTGGTTCAACGAACACTGCAAATAAACTTCCATTACTTTTGCGCCATGGCAAATGATCCCAATGTAAAGCGGATGTATGCCAATCTCCGCAAGTATCCAACGAACATTTCAAATTCAAAGCATGAATTCCTAACAAATAATTCATGTTTTCACCTCTATGCGCTATATTTCGTATCTCATTATTATAGCATTTTCCGTAATAATTTATCCCCCAAAACATTGACTTTTTATTGCTATTTTCGTAGAATGAGCATGAACACACAGTAAACTGATGATCAGCCGGCTAAGAGCTGGTGAACTGCGAGGCGGCTTTTCTTATGCCTTCAAAGCTACATATACTTGACATCCGCCGTCCTATTTTTTATAATGAACATAGAAGAGGTGCTACCGATAAGCGGTCAGCCCCAAATATAGTTTAGCTGATAAGATCAGCCGCCTAGAGTTGGTCGCTGGAGGCGGCTTTTCTTATGCCCTTAAAGCCACGATACAAATCATGACCAGAAACACCAACGTTAAAAAATCGTACAGTGTCATAGGCACCAGCCCCTTTCCGGGGCTAGGATTGACCGCCTACCGTATATGGTAGCACCATCTTTATTATACGAAAGTATGTTCTGTTTGTCTATAGAGATCTTTGGATTTGCTTGATATCCACTGCCCTATTTTCTATAATGAACACAAACATGGTACTGCTGATAATGGCCAGTCCAAAATTAAGAAAAACCAATAAGATTAGCCGTCTAAAGTTTGTAGCTGCAGGCGGCTTTTCTTATACACAAAAATATTTTTCATGTCCATGATGGACATCCGGATCCTATGAGTTTTTCTAATATTCGATGAATGAGGTGCTGTTATGCTTAGTATGTATCCAGCTATTTTTTATCGCGAAGAAAACGGCACATACTCTGTCGTTTTCCCTGATCTCAACCATCTTTCCACTTGCGACAATAGAATTCGATACGTGTCATGAAAATTTCTAATGCCGTAAGCAGAATACAAGCCAGGCTGATAAATAGAGCGACTAAATCCACCATCAAGGTTCCCATATTCATAATTCCGCCTGGGACACCCTTATATACAGCTGTAAACATTGCAACACCATTTTTAGCGATACTATCCGGAGCCACCCCCTCGGTTGCCCCGCCGGCTTTGAGTCCGATTTCTTCAAAGCCCTTGGACAAGCTGTTCATAATATTGAGGCCGTCCGGGCCAACGCCCAGCCAGTTGGAAATCAAGAAAATAAAGAAGCCGCCTTTAAGTGCTGTCATAACAAGGAACTTCACTTTATCCCCACTGACTAGATCCAGAGAGATTTGGATAGTTCCATCGATTAAAGCTATAATCAACAGAAGTTTAATGCAGATAGGCTGAATTGCCACAGCTCCCGGGATGATGATGTTATTTAAATAGTTCGTCATGAACCCACCGAGGAAGTCAAAGCTGCTGTTACTGCTGGCTAAAACGAAGGAATACTGCTGGAAAGAGGCGGATCCCGTGCCAGCGGCCATATGAGAACCCCAGCTGGTCATTAAGAAACTGCCGACGTTCAAGGCGAGGCCAACGCCAAGGACCACGTTCCAAAAGGTCTTAGAGGCATCCTGCATCCCGAACACGACCATTACGCCGGCGATTGCTGTCATAATACCCACCAAGGGTTTTGCCACCGCTACAATGGATTTGGCAAAAGATCCAAAGGTATCATCAAAGCCGGTAATGCCAATTTTGTAGCCAAGCATGGTATCCGTTTCGTTCCCGGCGGCAAAGGCAATGGCATCCGGGAAGATGGTAAGAAGTATTGTGGCAAAAGATAGAATACTGAGGATTTGCATCCTTCGGTCTTTCAAAAGATTCATGTTGGTGCCTCCCTATAGTTTTCGTTAAGACAATCTTAGGAAATACAGGTGTCGGGGAATTCGTCTTTTTTTGCAGATTTTCCAAAATAAAAATCGCTGTCAGTTATTAAGCTAACAGCGATTCTTTTTATTTCCCCGCGCTGATAGCTTCCATCCAGGCCATAAAAAAGGAGCAGGTTCCCCTGCTCCCACTGTTTTATCTGGCTGCCGCCGCACTATGCGCATGGATTTCTTTTCGAATATACGGCTGTTTTAAGAGGAATTCCCCCATTTTCTGGATGTTCTTATCCACGCAGGAGTTGAATACCTTTTTAATGGCATGGTCATTTTTCCCTTCCCGGGCCAGCCGATGAACCATGGCCGTTACGACCTTTTCCACCGAATCATTCTGGGGATCCTTGGATTCCTGGGCTGCGTAATAGCTCGCCTGTTTTCACGAAAAAAAGAGGCTGTCGCACGAAGGACATCTACTCTATAAATATACAGTCAATGCATCCCACCACCATGCTGCGCATGGTCCCCCGCCCTTCAAAGGGCGGACATGGGGTGCGGTATTGTATACTTATAAAATATGATGTAACGTGCGACAGCCTCGTTTTCACGAAAAAAAGGATGTCCATAATGGACATCCAGGGTATGCTTTATTTCTCGTATACGGTCTCATTATTTCCTGCCATAATGCTCCGGTCAGGCCGGCCGGTATTCCTCGGCGATCTCCTCATGCTCCTTCCGAAGCTCCTGCTCCAAACGGACCAGGACCCGGGTGATGCGCACGTGATCCACCTCTTCCACGAAAAACACGTTGCCCCCGAAGGCCGCCTGCTGTCCCACCCGGGGCGGCGAAGCCACCTCCGCCGACAGCCAGCCGCCGATGGTATCCACGTTTTCCGCTTCCATCTCGATCTCCAGGATATCGCTGACCTCCTCCAGCAGCAGCTTGGCGTCCAGGGAATACACCCGGGAACCCCGCTTTTCCACCAGCGGCCGTTCATGGTCGAACTCATCCTGGATCTCGCCCACGATCTCCTCCACGATGTCCTCGATGGTCACCATTCCGGCGGTGCCGCCGTATTCATCCACCACGATGGCCAGCTGGGACCGCTCACGCTGCATCATCTTCAAGAGCATGGTCACATCCATGGTTTCCGGCACCACCAGTGTCTTGCGGGCCAGGGAGCGGAGATTCGGCTTGTGTCCCGTGTAAAGGGAACGCAGCAGATCCTTGATATGCAGGAAGCCGATGATGTCATCCTTGTCCTCCCCGCAGATAGGATAGCGGGTAGGATGCTTCGTGAGAGCGATCTGGATATTCTCCTCCAGGCTGTCCTCCAGGTACAGGCAGATCATATCCGTGCGGGGAATCATGATCTCCCGCACACTGCGCTCGGAAAAATCGAATACATTGTCCACGAAATCCAGCTCGGTCTTATCGATATAGCCCTGCTTGTGGCTTTCCTCCATGAGGATGCGGATCTCGTCCTCCGTATGGGCTGCCTCTCCCTCGCTGGAGGGCTCGAAGCCCAGCTGCCGCAGCACCCAGTTGGCCACATGGTTCAGCAGCCAGACAAAGGGATACATGATGCGGTGGAAAATGAGCATGGGCAGCGCCACTCCCAGCACCACCTTTTCCACATTCTGGATAGCCATGGATTTCGGCGTGAGCTCGCCCAGCACGATATGCATGGCCGTAATCAGTGAAAAGGCCAGTGCCAGCGCGATGGTATGCCCCGCTCCATCCCCCAGCCCCGCCATGTGCGTAAAGGGCAGGATGAGCTGCGCCACCACCGGCTCGCCCACCCAGCCAAGGCCCAGGGAAGCCAGGGTGATGCCCAGCTGGGTCACCGACAGGGAAGCATCCAGATGATCCGTGAGGATCCGGGCATACTTCGCCCGCTTGTTCCCCTCCTGGATCATCATCTCCAGCCGTGAGGTACGGATCTTCACCACCGCGAACTCCGCCGCGACGAAAAAGCCGTTCATAAAAATCAGAAACAACACCAAAGCCAGCTTAAAGACAACCGACAATATGTCCAAAGAAAAAACCCCTCCATAAAATAAGGCGCCAGGCGCCATGAAACTGCGATGGCTCTATTGTATCATAAAAATCACCGGGAATACATACTCCTCATTGCAAAAGAGGCTTGCCCCGCTGATCGTCGAAGGTAGCCGTGCACTGGGGATAATTGGTGCAGCCCCAGAAGCTGCCGTTCTTGCCCTGGATGCGCCGCAGCCGGCCCTCCCGGCAGCGGGGGCAGAGATACTCCGAATTTCCCCTGGCGGCCGGATCCAGCTTTTCCATGGGGCTGGCCGAGTATTTCGGCTTCTGCTCCCAGCGGCCGCCAGACCGCTGGCCGCCCGGACCGCCTCCCTGGGCAATCATGGCCTGGGCCGATACCATGGGCGCGTAGGCGGCAGTGAAGGAGGCCATTTCCTCCTCGCTCATATAGGGAGAGGCAAAGCCTCCGGCAGCAGCCCGGCCGCCGCCAGCCGGAGCCGCCTTCGCCGGCCGCCGGGCCGTGCTGAGATCCGGAGCCCCATCCTTATCGTCGCAGCTCATACGGCAGCGGGGATAATTGGAGCAGCCCCAGAAATCCCCATTCTTCCCATGGCGCTTCAGCAGCACGCCCTTCCCGCAGCGGGGACAGGGATGCTCCCCCTTGACCTCCATGGTCACCCCCAGCGCTTTTTCACAAAGCAGCCGGGTGAAGGCGATCTGACTCTGCAGGAATGCCTCCAGCGTGCCGTCCCCATCCGCCATGGAATGGAGATGATCCTCCCAGATGGCCGTGGAATCCGGATAGGTCATCTCATCCGGCAGGGAATCCACCAGCAGATAGGCCGCCTCCGTGGGAATCAGATATTTTTTCTTCCCCTGGGCCTTCAGGAAGCGCCGTTTGATGAGATCATCGATGATGGCCGCCCGGGTCGCCTCAGTGCCGATACCGTACACATCCTTGAGCTTCTTCCGGGACTCCGGATCCTTCACGTACTTATGGATCTCCTTCATGCCCGCCAGCAGCGTAGCCGCCGTGAACCGCTGTGGCGGCTTCGTGGCCTTCTTGTCCAGCTGGCCGCCTCCGTATTCCACCGGATCCTTTTTCTTCATGGCCGGCAGGGAGGAAGCGTCCTCCTCCTCCTCATCCTTTTCCGGATTGGCCGCGTAGAGCTGCTTCCAGCCCATATCCCGCACCACCCGGCCGCTGGCCGTGAAGAGCTCCTCCTTGTAGGTGATGCCGATCTTCGTCTGGTCATAGGTATGCACCGGATAGAACTGGGCGATATAGGCCTGGGCCACCAGAAAATAGATATTGCGCTCCGTCTCGCTGAGGCCCGCCAGCTTCACCCGCACCGTGGTGGGAATGATGGCGTGATGGGCCGAAATCTTCTTGTCATTCCAGGCCCGGCTCTTGATGCTCCCGTTGCTGCCCGCCGCCCAGCCGGCCAGCTGCTCATCATCCACCCCGGCCAGATTCTGCAGGATAGCCTTGGCATCCGGCAGCTGGTTCAGCGGCAGATATTCGCAGTCCGAACGGGGGTAGGTGGTGAGCTTGCGCTCATAGAGCTTCTGGGCCGTATCCAGCACCAGCTGCGGCTCATAGCCGTAGCGCTTTCCGGCCAGCACCTGCAGCGAGGACAGGGAAAAGGGCAGCCGCTGGGGCTCCTGCTTCTTCGCCTTCTGATAGCTGGAAACGACCCCCGTCAGCGGCTCCTGGCCAAAGGAAGCCAGCTTCTGCCGGGCGATGGCCGCGTCAATGAGACGGCCCTCACTGTCGAGGCCCGCCTGCTCCTCCTGCGGCTTCCAGCTCGCGGTGAGCCGGCCATTCGCATGCTGGAATTCCGCCTTGATGGTATAGTAATCCACCGGCTTGAAATTCTCGATTTCCCGCTCCCGGCGCACCACCAGCGCCAGGGTCGGTGTCTTCACCCGGCCGATGGGCATGGTGATGCGGTGGCCGGCCCGCCGGGCCGCCAGCGTATAGGCCCGGGATACATTCATGCCGATAAGCCAGTCCGCCCTGGCCCGGGCCAGCGCCGACTGCTTCAGATTGAAGAAATCCCGGTTGTCCCGCAGATGGGCATTGGCGGTGCGGATGCTCTTTTCATCCAGTGCATTCAGCAGGATCCGCTGCACCGGCTTGGTATTCCCCACATAGTCCAGCACCTCATCGATGAGCAGCTGACCTTCCCGGTCCGGGTCCCCCGCATGGACGATTTCATCCGCCCGCGCAATGAGCCCTTTCACGATATTGAACTGCTTGGCGCAGGAACCATCCACCAGCAGCTTCCAGGCCGGCGGTACGATGGGCAGATCCTCCGCCCGCCACATCTTGTAGCGGGCATCGTACTCCTCCGGCTCCGCCTGCCGCAGAATATGGCCAAAGCCCCAGGTCACAATGCCGTCCTTTGTCTCCAGATAGCCGTCCCGGCGCTGGATCGGACCGGTCAGGCATTTAGCAATCTCGGCCCCCATGCTGGGTTTCTCGGCAATATACAATCTCAAAATAAATTACACCCCAATAAATCTGTCATTTAAAAATCAACGAATACAGTGCCCAGATGAGCAGCAGCACCCACAGCAGCACCACGATGGACGCGGCCAGCAGCAGATAGGGCAGCCGCCGTTCCAGCTGCCAGGCCCGCTCCTCGCTGTCCCGCCGCACCTGGGAGGGCAGCAGCTGCAGCAGGCCGCAGACCGCCGCCGGCAGCACAACTGCATCATCCATCAGTCCGAAAAAAGGAATGGTATCCGGAATGAGATCCACCGGACTGATCAGATAGAGCAATGCTGCCAGCATGACGCCCTTGATGGCCTTCGGCGTGCCCGGATGGCGCATGGCCATGAGCATGATGAGCAGATCCTTGCGGAACAGCTTCAAAAAACCTAAAAGCTTTGCCATAGAATTCCCTCCCCCATTCGCCAGCTGCGTTTTCCTCTATTCTATCATGTTTTGCAGATTCGTTCCAATTCCGCAAAGAGCAGCGCCGGCTCCAGCGGCTTCACCAGATAGCCGGTCATCCCCGCCGCGCTGGCCTGGGCCCGATCCTCCGTAAAGGCATTGGCCGTCATGGCCAGGATGGGCACCCCGGCCGCATCCGCCCGGTCCATGCCCCGTATGGCCCGGGCCGCATCCAGCCCATCCATCTCCGGCATGCGGATATCCATGAGAACAGCCTGATAGTAGAACTCCTCCGATGCGGCAAAGCACTCACAGGCCTGCCGCCCGTCCAGCGCCTCGGTCACCACCGCCCCGGCCCGCTCCAGCAGGGTCCGGGCAATCTCCCGGTTCAGGCTGTTGTCCTCCACCAGCAGAATAGGACAGCCTGTCAGGCGCACCGCCCGCCAGTCCGTCTCCCGCTGCTCCGCCGCCCCTCCGGGCTCCGGCAGCGCCGCCAGCCGCAGCGGCAGCACCAGCGTGAACCTGGTTCCCTGCCCCTTCCGGCTTTCCACGGAAATGGTCCCCCCCATCAGCCGCACCAGATTATAGACAATGGACAGTCCCAGACCCGACCCCACGTGATTCTGAGTACTTTCCACCGCCTCCTGTTCAAAGGGATGAAAGGCCCGCTGCAAAAACGCCTCCGACATGCCGATGCCGTCATCCCGGACCACAAAGCGCAGATGCTCCAGCTGGGCGGTATGATCCAGGGACTGGATAGTCCAGGTGATATGCCCCTTTTCCCGGGTGAACTTCAGCCCATTGGACAGCAGATTCAAAAAAATCTGCTTCAGCCGCAGCAGATCCCCCCGATAAGACCGCTGCGGGGAAAACTGCCTTTCAATATGGAGCCGGCGCTGCAGCTTGTCCGCCTGGGGCTGGATGATTTCCAGCACCCCCTCCACCAGCGAATCCAGCCCGAAAATTTCCTGTCCCAGCTTGAATTTTCCCGTTTCGATCTTGGACATATCCAGGATATTATTGATGAGGGACAGCAGATACGCCGAGGAAGCATCGATCTTGCGAAAGCATTCCAGCAGATAGGCCGGATCCTCAATCCGCAGCTGGGCCAACTGACTCATGCCGATGATGGCGTTCATGGGCGTACGGATATCATGGCTCATGCTGGAAAGGAACTCCAGCTTGGCCTGATTCGCTGCCCGGGCAGCATCCAGCGCATCCCGCAGCAGTTCCTGCTGCCGGCGCTCCTCCCGGCGCTGCCGGTCCAATACCTTCAGCAGACAGATGCCCATCACATCGCTGCTCACCGGATTATCCACCCGGATGATATGGATGGATATCCAGTGATCCTCCCCATCCCGGCCCACCGCCTGCAGCTCATCGTAGACCTCATCCTCCCCCCGCTGGAAACGCCGCAGCAGGGCCGCAGTGGAAAAGGTACGCAAAAATTTCTTTAAGTACGTGGGCTTCAGACGCCGCCGGGCCTCAGCAATCAGTGCCGCCAGCGATCCCTGGCGATGGGCAAAGAAGCTGGGCTGCTCAGCGATGAAGCAGTTGTAGGTTTCCCTGGTGAAATTCAGGCTCATGGTGGAAAGATAGGCCGTGCAGGCCGCGGCCTGCAGCAGGCTGCTCTCAATGAGCCGCTGCTGCTCCTGCAGATGGCGCAGCATGCGCACCTCCTGCTCCACCGCCGCCATGCGCTGCTCCTGGGCCTTCTTCCGGGAAATATCCATAAGGAAGGAATACAGGATCTCCCGTCCATCCGCCGACTGACTGCGCCGCCCGGTATCGGCAATCCAAAGCCGCCGGCCATCCTTTTTCTGGGCCAGGTATTCCAGGGAATACTCGTCGCCGCGGGACAGCTGGGCCGACTGCTCCTCACAGACACGCCGGTATTCCTCCGGAATGATAATGGCCGATGCCAGGCCGCCGGTCAGCCGGCGAAACTCCGTCTCATCCGCATAGCCCAGCATGCGGCAGAAGGACTCGCTGACCCAGAGGGCCGGTACCCCGGACTTCACTTCACATACCACCATGCCCCCCGGCATCTGGGACAGCATGATCTCCAGCTGCTGATCCTGCCGTTCCAGCTTGTGGTGCATACGCTCATAAAGGCCCTGCCCCATGGGCGGCGCCCCCTTTTTACTCTTTTCCTCCATGCCTCTCACCTCTATAGCTGCTCCCCGATACAGCCGCCTCCTTGAAATACTGTTCTTATTCTGCAAAAGGGCGGTGAATCCTGCAAGGCCGGCAGTAAATTATGTGTATTGATTATGAATATCAATTGACAGGATTCCCTCTCGTTGTTATAATGTAAAGCAAATCAATACTGATCATTACAGGTAGAGGCGCGGACCTCAAAAGTACCTGCCGGAAGCTTCCAGGCGATGAACGGCAGCAAAAGGGATGTCCGCCGAAACCATCCGTCATGGAACGGCAGGTGGTTGGTCACTGGTCCAACAGGCCTTTGACTGTCATACAAACGTATGGAGAGCTACTCAGCGATGCACACGCAGCGGCCTGCCTTGGGATTTTCTTTGCAGGCCCTTTTTTTTACCCTGTATTTCGGTAAATATGGCTATTGGAGGAATTTCTATGTCCGAAAAAATTTTCCCTCTTTCCCCGGAAAAACTGGAGGAAGTCATCAAAAAGTACCCCACGCCCTTCCATATCTACGACGAAAAAGCCATCCGCCAGAACCTGCGCCGGCTGTTCAAAGCCTTTGCCTGGGCACCGTCCTTTCGGGAGCACTACGCGGTAAAGGCCGCGCCGAACCCGCGGCTGCTGCAGATTCTCCGGGAGGAAGGCGCCGGCGCCGACTGCAGCTCGCTCGCCGAGCTCTACCTGGCCGATGCGGCGGGCATCAAAGGCGAAGCCATCATGCTCACCTCCAACGACACCCCCGCCGATGAATTCCAGAAAGCGGTGGAGCTGGGCGCCATCATCAACCTGGACGACATCTCCCACATCGAATATCTCGAAAAGAACGCGGGCTTCCCGGCCTGCCTCTCCTTCCGCTACAACCCCGGCTCCCTCATCCAGGGCAACGACATCATCGGCCAGCCGGAGGAAGCCAAATACGGCGTGACCCATGACCAGCTCCTCGATGCCTACCGCATCGCCAGGGACAAGGGGGTAAAGCGCTTTGGCCTGCACACCATGGTCATCTCCAATGAACTCCATGCGGACTCCTTCATCAACACGGCCCGCCTCATGTTCAACCTGGCGGTGGAAATCAAACAGAAGCTGGGCATCACCCTGGAATTCGTGAACCTGGGCGGCGGCATCGGCATCCCCTACCGTCCGGAGGAAGAGGAAGTAAACCTGGAATACGTGGGCGAGGGAATCCGCCAGGCCTACCAGGAAATCATCGAACCGGCGGGCCTCGGCGGCCTCGCCATCGCCATGGAATCCGGCCGGGCCATCACCGGCCCTTACGGCTACCTGGTCTCCACCGTTCTCCATGAGAAAAAAACCTACAAGGACTACATCGGCCTGGATTCCTGCATGGCCAATCTCATGCGCCCGGCCCTCTACGGAGCCTATCATCACATCGTCGTGGCGGGCAAGGAGAACGCTCCCTGCGACCATACCTACGATGTGACCGGCTCCCTTTGCGAAAACAATGACAAATTCGCCATCGACCGCCGGCTGCCGAAGATCGACATCGGCGACCGCCTCATCATGTTTGATACCGGTGCCCACGGCCATGCCATGGGATTCAACTACAACGGCAAGCTGCGCAGCGCCGAACTGCTGCTGAAGGAGGACGGCAGCGTGGAGCTCATCCGCCGGGCCGAAACCCTGGACGACTACTTCGCCACCCTCCGCTACAACGGCTCCCTCATGTAAGGGTATAGCCTCCATCCCATAATCATTTTGAAAAATTTCCTTTTTCCCGTCCCATATATAAAAATAACTGGAGCAGATGATGATAATCTGCTCCAGTTTGTTTTTGCTGTATGGAATGGCTCAGGCCAGGACTCTGGCCAGGCGGACCAGCTCCGGGTCCAGTGTCTTTTTATGGTTTACCGCATCGTAGAGGTTGATGCTGACCACCTTGCCGGCATCGAAGCCGAATACTACGTTGGAGGTGCCGGAGATCAGGGCCAGGGCTGCTTTTTCGCCCAGCATGCTGGCCTTGATGCGGTCCTCTACGGAAGGAGAGCCGCCGCGCTGGATATGGCCCAGCACGGATACACGGGTATCGATATCCGTCTTTTCCGCCACGATCTTGCCCATTTCCACTGCGGAGCCGGCACCCTCGGCTACGACGATGATGCTGTAGCGCTTGCCTGCCTCATAGGATTTCTTGATCTCCTCGCAGATCTGGTCCAGATCGAATTTGACCTCCGGAACCAGCACGTATTCCGCACCGCCGGCAATGCCGGACATCATGGCCAGCCAGCCGGATTTGCGGCCCATGACCTCGATGAGGATGATGCGGCGATGGGCAGAAGCCGTATCCCGGAGCTTGTTGATGGCATCCACGATGGTGTTGGCGGCAGTATCCGCACCGATGGTGTAGTCTGTGCCCCAGACATCGTTATCGATGGTACCCGGCAGGCCGACGATGGGCATGCCCAGATCAGACAGCAGCGCGCCCCCGGTAAGGCTGCCGTCGCCGCCGATGATGACCAGACCTTCGATACCGTGCTTCTTCAGATTGGCCAGGCCCTTCTTGCGGCCCTCCAGCGTCTTGAATTCCTTGCTGCGGGCTGTCCCCAGGAAGGTGCCGCCCCGCTGGATCAGGTCGCTCACACTGCGGGAACTCAGTTGAGACATATCGTCCTCCAGCATGCCCTTGTATCCGTTATTGATTCCCCAGACCTCTACGCCCTCATGCAGAGCCGTGCGCACAACCGCCCGGGCTGCCGCATTCATCCCCGGGCTGTCACCGCCACTGGTCATGACTGCAATACATTTCAACATATAAGGTTCCCCCATTCTTTATTACTACATCGTATTATATCTTATTGTAGAAAATTCAAATTCAAAAGTAAAGCCCTAAATAATAATATGTTATATTCAATAAATTCCTTCATATACGAAAATTATCGCAAAAATATACAGCCCAGACGGACACAGGGGTTGAAGCCATGTCCGACGGGCTGTATATTCATTCTGTCTTTATCGTATAAATATATTTTTATCCCCATGGGAGAGGATATTCAAAGAGCTTTTTCCAGACCTTTCGTGCGATTGCGAAATTCCGTGCAGGTCAGATGCTCATATTTCTTGAAGATCTTGCTGAAATAGCTGCTCTCATTGTAGCCCAGCTTAAAGGAAATATCAGCAATGCTGTACTCCGTGAAATAAAGGTATTCACCCGCCAGGGAAATCTTCTGCATGTGGATGTAATTCATCACGCTGATATGGTACTGCTTCTGAAAGATGCGGCTCAGATACACCTGGCTGATGGCGCATTCCTGCACGATGGTATTCAGGCTGATATCCTCATGGATATGGGCGTCCACATAGGTGAATACCCCTTTCATGATGGGATAGCATTCGATGCAGCTCTTGCGCAGGCAGGCATTCATAAGCCGGAACAGCCAGTATTTCAGGGCCATACGGTCATGGAGACAGGCGGTATTCAGATGGAAGTTGTTATCCAGCTCCTCCAGCTGCACGCCATCACCGGCAAATGCCATAACCTCCTGCAGGCCGTCCACGACCCGGGTGAGTATCTTCTTCAGGAGAATCGCATCGCCGCCGCTGAGCTTGCACAGGGTGTCACTCAGATCATCGATGCCGTAGTAGATCTTGCCGTAATCCTTTTCCTTCAGCATACCGATCATCTGATTGATCCACTGATGGTATTCATTTTCATAATTGGGCTGGAATTTACCGAAAATCTTATCCAGCTTGGCTATGGTCAGAGGCTTTTCCAAAAAACCATTCACATTGTATTTCTTCTTCACGGCCAGCAGATCCTCAGAAATGCAGGTCACTACCATATAGACCATCATACCGGTAAGCAGCTGACAATCCTTGGGAATTCCCCCCTGGCAGTCCACCAGCACAATATCAAAGGTCTCCGCCTTGCTTTTGAGGACGGCTTCCTTTATACCCACCGCGGAATCGGTCACCTCATAGACCACTGACCTTTTTGTAAGCGCTTTCACCGCAGAATAAAATAACTGATCCCGAGAGACCACTAAGATTCTATACATACAGCACCTCTATCCGTGCCTCAGTAAAATTCCGGCCAGGTAATCACGATACTGCCGCCGACGTCATAGGAAAATTGCTTCTTCACGCCATACCGTTCTCCGAATTTTTCCTTCAGCATCATTTCTGCATATTTCATGCTCATCTGGATAAAATGCCCTTCACCCTCCATAGGCACTTCAGCGTATTCCACGCCCGGCCCATTGTTTTCGATGGTGACGACATTGTCTCCATCCTTCACGAAGCCGGTAAGGGTGATCTCCCCTGCTGACTCCAATTGTCCCGTACCGAAGAAAACCGAATATTCCAGGAAAGGAAGCAGAACGTTCCGCATGATTTTGCCCGCCAGGATGTCCTCGGAAAAATGGATATGATAAACCAGATTATCCCGGTACTTCACCTTCTTGATCCGAAGGTATCGCTCCATGGATTCCAGCTCCATTTTCACGCTGACGTCAGCCCCCGGCTTCATGATGGTGCTCTTCACATATTCCGACACATCATTCATGATGGCTGCGGTATCCTCCGCCTTTTCCAAAACTGCCATATTATAGACCGTGAACAGGCTGTCTATGATGAAATGCGGATTATAGCGGGTTTCCAAAGCCCGGATCTTCGCCTGGAGCTTTTTCCGCTCAGCCAGCCACATGTTCTGACCTTCCACGATCTTGTTGAACTCCTGCTGCAGGGAATCATTCTTCCCCTGGCCCCAGAGTTCTTTTACGCATAGGGTATTTATAATCAGGGACACCAGTTTGGCCACATCCTTGACCTTCTTATAGGAGGCCAGACGTACCTCCTCCAGAAGCTGCAGGCGTCCTTCCTTGTGCTCCTCCGTTTCGTCCATGGTGGATATCTTGGCCAGGCAGCTCACATTGGGAGGTGCATCCTCGCAGCGAAGCTGTCCGCCGATAAAACCGCCCAGATAACGGCCCTTGATCACAATGGGCACGGCCATCTCGATCAGGCCGTGGGGGCAAAAATACACATGGGGCTCCCGCAGCACTGCCGCCTGCACCGCGCCGTAGGCATCCGAGGCAAAGCAATTGAGCTTGCACTTTTCATCCTCCCGCATACAGGCACAATGGCGCGTAAAATTCGTGGCCTCTGTCACCGGCTCACCGCGATAATTAACGGTAATGAACGCCAATCCTGTGGCATTGGAAATAGCCCGCTGGAACTCAGTCAGGCGATTCTTGCCGATGAGCTCCAGCAGATCTACATCCTCCGGGGAATCCGTTCCCATGATCTGTCCTGCTTGTTTTTCTCTTTGCAACATTTTCTCATATTCCCCGTTCATTGACTGCCCTCCAATAATAGTCTCAACTAACAGTCTCAACTAATAGTCTCAACAATTGCCAACACTGATTATATTGTACCACATCAGAGGTTTTTTTGGGACTACTCAATGAACAAAATCCAACACTTTTTCTGAGAAAATGTCAATACAGCCCCGCATAAAGGCTCGCGACGGCCTCCTTTGTAACCGGTAATGGATTGCCCCCCAGGCAGAAATCCTGCATGGCATTCTGAGCCATTACGCAGCAGGCCTTGGTATAGGCTTCCTGCGCCGGGGCATTCTTGATGTCGCGGATGCGGGTGGGCACATGCATGGCACCCTTCAGGGCCCGGATTACGTTTTTCAGGATCAGCACAGCCTGGGCGTCACTGGTGGACGCATTGGCCAGTCCCAGCTTCACAGCCAGCCGGGCGTATTTCGCCTGCACCGCCGGATCCGCTGCATTGTAATCGATTACAGCCTCCAGGAAGAAGCTGCAGGCCAGCCCATGGGGCAGGTGATACATGCTTCCCAGCTGATGGGCCATGCTGTGATTCACACCGAGTCCGGCGGTATTGAAGGCGATGCCGGCCAGATTGGAGGCCTCATGCATCCTTTCCCGGGCCGCGGCATTCCTGCCGTCTTCGTAGCAGGCCAGCAGCGAGCTCAGCACCAGTTCCATGGCCTTTTCCGCCAGGGCATCGCTGTAGACGTTGGCGCCTTTGGCCACATAGGCCTCCACCGCATGGGTGATCACATCCATGCCCGTGTTGGCGGTGATGCCTGCCGGTACGGTGAGCACCAGGCTGGTTTCCAGGATGGCCATGTCCGCTGCCATGAGTTTGTCATCTACCAGCACATGCTTGATCTGGGTATCCGCATCCCGGATGACTGCCAGAGCCGTCATCTCAGATCCGGTGCCGCTGGTAGTAGGAATGGCGATAAAATAGGGCTTTTCGATGATACCGCCCTGCACCGCAAAATAAATCATGGCTTTCGCCGTATCAATGGCCGAACCGCCGCCGATGCCGATGATGACATCGGGCCGGGAGGCGGCGATGAATTTCACGCCGCTTCCCACCACCGCTGTCGTCGGATCAGGGACGGGACCGTCGAATATAGTTACCTTTTTTGCCTTCAGCAGCCGATGGGCGATGCGGGGCACCGTCCCATTGTCGTTGAGGAACTTGTCACAAACGATGAGCACGCTCTGGGCTTCAATGTCCTCCAGGGCCTTCAGCGCATCCTCACCAAAGCAGGTTGCTGCTTTCACTTTAAATACGGTCACTTGAATCCCTCTCTTCTAAAAATCAATCAACGGATGCTGAAAGCGTCAGCCAGTACGCAGCGACGCTCACGGCAGAAGGATCTCGGTCCCGTGATGCCCTCGCCGGTGGGTCCGGCAATGGTAAATGTGGTATGGCCTTCGCCGCCGATGCCGATACCGGCGTAGGAAGGTGCATTCTTTACGAAGATGGTGGTTTCCATGATCTTTGCCATCTTGCTCATGGCCTTTACGTTGGTGGAATGGATCATGGCGCTGTGGCGGTTGCCATGCTCAGCCTCATGGGCCAGCTCGATGGCCTGATCCACATCCTCTACCCGCACCAGCGGCAGGATCGGCATCATCATTTCCGTCTGAACGAAGGGATGATCCTTTTCCACTTCCATGATGATGAGGCGGATGGAGGGATCTACCTGCAGTCCCAGCTTATCCAGGATGTACTGGGCGCTCTTGCCCACGAATTCCGTTTTCGGGCCGCCGGCCGGTTTGGAAACCAGCTTCCAGAGCTTTTCGATCACATCCCTGTCCGTGAGCTCAAAGGCGCCATTGGCCTTCATGTTGATCTTCAGATAGTCGAAGATGGAATCCACGGCAAAGACTTCTTTTTCCGCAATGCAGGGTACATTGTTATCGAAGCTGCTGCCATCTACGATATCCTTGGCGGCCTTTTCCACGTCAGCGGTTTCATCCACAACAGCCGGCGGATTGCCAGGGCCGGCGCCGATAGCTTTCTTGCCGGAGGAAAGGACCTTCTTCACGATGCCGGGGCCGCCGGTGGCTACCAGCATGCGGACCAGCGGATGCTCCATCATGATGTTGCTGTTCTCGATGGAGGGCTCCGTGACCATGGTGATGATGTTGTCCGGTGCGCCGCCCTCTACCAGGGCTTTGTTCAGCAGTTTGATGAGCATGATGGAGGTCTTCTTGGCCCGGGGATGGGGGCTGAATACCACGGTGTTGCCGCCGGCGATCATGCCGATGGAATTGCAGATGATGGTCTCCGTGGGGTTCGTGGTCGGCGTGATGGAGCCGATGACGCCGAAGGGGCACTGCTCCACCAGGGTGATGCCATGATCCCCTGTCTTGACCTCGGTCTGCAGAGCCTCAGTGCCCGGTGTGTTCAGCGCCGCAGCCCGGTTCTTCTGCACCTTGTCCTCATATTTTCCGATGGCTGTTTCCTCTACAGCCAGCCGGGACATGAGCTCCAGATTTTCCTTCTTCAGGCAGGTCCTGCGGATGATGTCCACATATTTCTGGCGCTGCTCGATGCCCTGGAACAGCAGTACATGCTGAGCTGCCGCCGAAGCCTCGATGGCCTCGTTCATCGTCTCAAAGATCCCGTAGTTCGGGGTCTGAGGTGCAGCCGCCGGGCAGCTGCCCTCCGCCTGTATCTCCTTTACCGCCTGCTCTACTAAAGATTTCAATATACCTGCATCAATATTTTCCATACCCATCCTATTTTTGCCTCCTCAAAATCGTCCGGAACCCTATGTATCTACCTCAATTTTTGGTTCCTCTGCAATGGATTGCTATTCCTAACGGTGTCACAAACAGGGTATCATTTGGCTTATATACCGGTGTATGCAATACCTTTTCAAAGACCTTTTCAAATTCCTGGAAGCTGGCGGCACCGCCAACCACATAGACGTTCTTTACATTCTTCCCGACAATGTATTTCTTTACGATGGTGGCCATCTTTTCAATGACCGGGATCACCAGGGGAAATACATCATCCTCCCGGGCCGGGTCCAGCTTCATTTCCTCAGCTTCCTCAAAGGAAATGCCATAATAACCGGCAGTAACCAGGCTCATATGGGTTCCTCCCGTGGGCTCATCAGCGGTGAATACCACCTTGCCCTTTTTCAGGATGCTGATGCCAGTGGTACCGCCGCCTACATCCACCACTGCGCCATCCTGGATGCCCAGGATCTCTGACGCTGCGGAGGGTTCATCGGCAATGCCCCGGACCTCGAAGCCCGCGCCCTCTACCACGTTGGCGATACATTTCACATTGCCCTCGATGATTCCGGGCGGTATGGCCGTAGCCGCCACCGGCAGCTCGCAGCCAAGCTTTTCCTCCAACGCAGCCTTCATACGGCTGACCGCCTGAACGGTCCCGACATAATCGACGACAATGCCGTCCCGGACGCCCTTGGAGCGGGCCGTAGCCCCCGCCACCGGATGCCCGTCGCTATCCACGACCGCCAGCACCGTATTGGCCGTACCGAGATCTACGCCGGTAAAGAGCGGCCCTTTATAGGAGTTGCAGCGGCCGCTGGCAACCAGCTCACCGAACTCTGCGAGTACGTCATTTTGCAGCAACATAGGCTTCCCTCTCAGTTCTCCTGGGGCTTGATCACCACATAATCCTTATTGCTCAAGGAGCAGGCATTGGCCTCATCCAGGTCGATATGCATTTCCAGGTCAAATTTCGGTGATACGCGGATCACCACATTACCCAGCACACCGGCTCTTTCGCCAAAAGTTTCCACATCGACGACGTCGCCGTTCTTCAAGCCCACATCCTTGGCCTGCTGGGGTGTCATATGGATGTGACGCAGTGCAACGATTGTGCCTGAATCCATCTTTACTACGCCTTTAGGACCCACCAGCTCAATGCCCGGAGTTCCTTCCAGATGGCCGGATTCCCGCACCGGGGATTTCACACCCAGCCGGAAACCATCGGTCTTGGAAATCTCCACCTGGCTTTTATCCCGCAGGGGTCCCAAAATACGTACCTTCTTGAATTCGCCCTTCGGTCCCCGCAGCGTGACGGTCTCATTGGCCGCAAACTGTCCCGGCTGTCCCAGCTCCTTTTTGCAGGTAAGCTCATAGCCCGGGCCATACAGGGTCTCCAAATCCTCCTTGGTCACATGCACATGGCGGTTGGATACGCCGATGGGCACCTTGAACCGGTTGAATTCCCTGAGCTTATCCACGACCTTCGCGGTAATGCGCCGCATCAGTTCTTCTGTATTCATACTTTTTCCTGCCTTCCATTCAAATCCTTATTTCCGCAGCCAGCCGGCCAGGGCTTCTTTTTTATCCAGGCGTTCCCAGGCAAAACCCTGATCCTCCCGGCCGAAGTGACCGTAAGCCGCGGTGCGGCGGAAAATCGGCTGGCGCAGAGCCAGCGTCTCAATGATATCCGCCACCCCGAAGGAAAAATTCCCGGCCACAGCCTGCTCGATCATCGCCACCGGGATTTTTTCGGTCCCGAAGGTTTCGACGAACACCGCTTCCGGCCTGACACTGCCGATCACATAGGCAATGCTCACTTCGCAGCGGTCGGCCAGGCCGGCGGCCACAATGTTCTTGGCCGCGTAGCGGGCCATATAGGCCGCGCTGCGGTCCACCTTGGTGGCATCTTTGCCGGAAAAGGCTCCGCCGCCATGCCGGGCCAGGCTGCCGTAGCTGTCCACCATGATCTTGCGGCCCGTAAGCCCGGTATCCCCGGCCGGCCCGCCAATCACAAACCGCCCGGTGGGATTGATATGCACCACGGTATCCGGCCGCAGCCAGTCACCGCAGACAGGCTGGATCACCAGCTGCCGGACAATCTCCCGCAGCTCCTCCGCCTTCACCTCCGGCACATGCTGCACCGAGACCACCACACTGCTGAGTCCCTGGGGCCGTCCCATCTCATCGAATTTCATCGTGGCCTGGGTCTTTCCATCGGGCCGCAGGAAGTCTGCCTGCTGTCCGATAACATCCAGCAGCCGGGCCATGCCGTGGGCCAGATTACAGGTCAGCGGCATGTAGTTGGCGGTCTCGTTGGTAGCATAACCATACATGATTCCCTGGTCACCGCCCCCCAGTACCGCGGAATGGCGTCCACCGGCCTGGCTCACGCCGAGGTCGATGTCCGCCGACTGCTGGTGCACATTGCAAAGAATCAGGCAATGCTCCCCATCCAGTCCGCTTTCCAGGCTCCGATAGCCAATATCCCGGAGCACGCCCCGGGCTGTTTCCTCCAGATTGACCTTTGCCGAAGAGGTGACCTCTCCGGCAATCATCAGGCAATTATTTGAAGCAAAGGTTTCCACCGCTACCCGCGAGGCGCTGTCCTGGGCCAGATACCCATCCAGTATGGCATCCGATATCTGATCACAGACCTTATCCGGATGGCCTTTGCGTACGGACTCAGAGGTCATATATCTTGTTCTCATAACGATTCCCTCACCTCAGCGGATAGAAAAACCATCTCTTGAATAGCAGCGGCGCCGTCTGGTGAAGGTCCGGGTACTGGTAAAGCCCTCGCCTGTCACATTCGCGATGGTAAAGCTGCACTTCTCGTCACTGTCAAAGCCAATCCCATGCAGGCTGCTGCCGTTCTTTACAAAAATCGAGGTCTGCAGTTCCTTGGCTGCCTGGTTCATACGCTCCAGGATAGCCGTATGGATGGTCGCCGTATGGCGGCAGCGCTGCTCGATCTCCACCGCAGCCTCCAGCATAGCATCGAAGGTGGGTACGCGAAGAATCGGCACCACCGGCATCAGCAGCTCATTCAAAAGCAGCGGATCCTCCAACGGGCAGGTGTAGAGCACCGGAACGATGATGGCCTTGATATCGGCCGCTGTATTGATTCCCAGCGCTTCCAGGATATGGACGGCACTTTTGCCCTCCAGTTTCTTGTTCATCACATGCTCCGAGGTCAGCACCAGCTTCTTGAGCCGGCTGATTTCCTCAGGCTTGTCCATATAGTAGGCGCCATTCTTGCGCAGCGCATCGATAAAGGCACCTGCGCCATCCTCTGTCACCACGATGTTCTTTTCCGAGGTGCACATGAGGTTGTTATCAAAGGAAATGCCAGCGAGAATATCCCTGGCGGCCAGATCCATATCCGCTGTCTCATCCACCATAGCCACCGGATTGGAAGGTCCCGCACCAATGAGGCGCTTGCCTGCCCCGGCTGCACAGCGCAGCAGCGGCCAGCCGCCCGTGCAGACGATCAGGTCCACATCGGGATGCATGAGCACCTCCAAACACACATCCAGCGTGCATTTTTCCACCGCCACCACCAGGTTGCTGATACCGCATACCCCCTCAATGACCCTGTCAATGAGGCTTACAAGGTATTTGGATACGCCCGCCGCTCTCGCATGGGGACAATGCACCACTGCATTGCCGCCCGCCAGCAGCGAAATGGTATTGCTGATGATGGTTGCACAGGGATTCGTACAGGGATGGGCGGCACCAACAACTCCATAGGGAGAAAGCTCATACAGTGTCATGCCGTAATCGCCGGTGAACGCCTCCGTGGGCAGGTCCTCAACCCCCGTGGTGTACAGGGCTGCTTTTTTGATCTTGGTGACTTTGTCCGGAATAGATCCCATGCCCGTCTCGGTCACGGTCATTCCGGCCAGTGTCTCCGCCTCTGCTGCCAGTGCCTGCCGAAGGGCCGCCAAAATCCGGTCCCGCTCTCCCAGACGAAGCTTCGCATAACGGGCCTGCGCTTCCCGGGCTGCAGCTACAGCACTGGACGCATCCGCAAAAATACCTTGTTTCATATGCAATGCCGTCCTCATATCAAATTTAGGCTGATAAAGGCAGCCTATACCTATTTATTGACTTCATCCACAATTCCCACAATGGCGAGATCGATGGCCTTGCCATGCCGGTTCTCCCCGATGCGGACTGCCGAGCCCTGGGAAATCAGTACGATTTCACCGATACCGGCACCTGTATAGTCAACGGCGACTCTTTCAATACCAACGGCCTGCTCGTTACTATCAATCGGCTGAATGATCATGAACTTGCAGCCAATAAGTGAATCATCTTTTTTTGTCGCTACTACAGAGCCGACGACTTTCGCTATAATCATAATTTCCCGCCTCATCTGACAAAAAATCAGCTTTTCTTCTTTTTCGTCCGTCGAGCTGTTGTATTATTTTTAGGTAGCACAGCAGCTTTTGACGCAGTCCCTGTCTTGGTATGAGCCGCCGGCTCTCCCTTGGCTGCCCCAGCTGCCTGACTTCCAGATTTTTCTTCATTAGCTTGTTCCTCTGCTGCCGCCTTTTCGGCCGCTGCTTTCTCGGCTGCCGCCTTCTCAGCTGCTGCTTTCTCGGCTGCCGCCTTCTCGGCTGCCGCCTTCTCAGCTGCTGCCTTCTCGGCTGCCGCCTTCTCAGCTGCTGCTTTCTCGGCTGCTGCTTTCTCGGCCGCTGCTTTTTCAGCTGCGGCTTTTTCAGCTGCTGCTTTCTCAGCTGCTGCTTTCTCGGCTGCTGCCTTTTCAGCCACTGCTTTCTCGGCTGCTGCCTTTTCTACTGCTGCTTCCTCTGCGGCCTTCCTGGCTGCCGCTGCCTGTTCTTTTTTCTGATCAGCCTCTACAAAGGCCTTATCCACTTCATTTGCCGGACGGGCAATAACCCGGGATGTGATGAGCTTCCCATTACTGGAGGCTACCTGCACACCTACATTCACCGCCGCTTTCACGGCACCCACATCACCAATGACCTTCACGGTCATCCAGCCGTTGCCTCTGGCTCTCTCCAGGGCAATCAGCTCTACATTGGCTGCCTTGACCATGGCATCTGCGGTATAAACCGCTGCACAAAGTCCTGCAACCTCAACCAGGCCCAATGACTTTTTCATCCTTTTCACCTGCCTTTATTATCTTCTTGCAAAACTGATTTTCAGGGCTTCAGCCCTCTCTTTAGCATAGTCCGTAACAATTGCATCCGGTCTCACCTGGATGCAGGTACCTGGTGCCTGCGCAATCACATCCGAAAAGGTCACAATACGCTTATCGATGAACACTTCGCGGCTGGCACGCTGGCATGGCCGCCCGGAGCTTGCCGGAGGGATTTCTGCCGCTGGGATCTTCGCTGCTGCAGGCGCAAAAAAATCATTCTGCAGTTCTGCCGCACCGCCAATCCATATATCCTCCAAAAGCAGGGTTCGGTAATAACCGAGTATGACATCCACATAATGCTGTGGTTCTTTTCCTGTAAATTTATGGAGCCCCGACTGCAGGAGCAGGATCTTGGATCCTGCTCCAAAGCAGCGGAGTATCCATTGTGATGAAAAAGTATCATCGATTCCTAGAGCTACTTTGACCACGAGGCTTAGGGGTACCACGGGGACCACTGTAACCGAACCGTCCAGCTCCTCCGGAACTTCATCCGGCAAGGTGATTTGTAAAGGGTATTGACGTATCGCTTCCTTCTGCGCGTCATTCCACTCCGCTGGTACAATGGCTGTTATATCGTACTTTTCGTGTGGAAGTTCCTGCAAAAAGTCTATGAAGCGATGATCGAAGGCTCCCAGGCAGAGCAGGTACATGCGCTGCCTGGGCGTTTCACCTTGATCGGACGACAAATCCGCGAGGACCTTCAGTACTATTCTGCGAATTTCTTTTTCATCCATATCCAAAATCCTACCTCTGTTGATTATTCAGCAACATGCGGAAGAATTTTTTCAACATCCGTATGGGGGCGAGGAATGACATGGGTCGATACGACTTCGCCAACCTTTGTTGCGGCAGCGCAGCCAGCATCCACAGCGGCCTTTACAGCACCGACATCGCCGCGTACCATAACGGTAACGAGACCGGAACCGATCTTCTCATAGCCGATGAAGATGACGTTTGCAGCTTTGCACATTGCATCGGCTGCCTCTACAGAACCAACAAGACCCTTCGTTTCGATCATACCTAATGCTTCAGAATTCATAATGTAAACCTCCTAATATTATATGTTGACACGGATTTTTCACTGCTGTCTTTTCATTAAATGTAAGGCGTCGTGGTGGATTTCGGCTCATCGCCCAAAGCACCAAGCAGGGTCTTGCCTACCTCGATGGCTGCGCGGACTGCCTGACGGACAGCACCGGAATCACCTACGAAGCAGAGGATGACCTCGTTGGAATAGCTCGTGCCGCCATTATGCGGGGAGGAATACGCAACGACTTCCACATTAGCTGCTTTTACAGCTGTATCTGCCAGGACTACGCCGATGGCAGCCGGGCCGGCACAGGTCATGCCGAAAGCCTTGCCCAAACGGGCACCCAGGGCTTTTTCCAGGCAGTAGCTGGCTCTGGCGGAATACTGGAATTCCAGATGGCCGGCATCGTTGCCATAAACATCACCGAAGTACTTGGGCAGGGACTGCAGAGCAATCTCTACTGCGCGGCGGGCATCGGATACATCGTCAGCACCGACGATGATCAAGGAGCCGTGGCCGGCGCCGCCCTTCGTATCACGCGGCAGCTCTACGGATACAACCTCTGTATTCGTTGCCTTTACCGCATCATCCACTGCCATGATCTGGGGGCCGGCACCAGTACGGCCGCCGATGATCCCGATGGAGCGGAATTTATCCAGATGCATAGCTTCTTTCAGCATCGGATCCACATTTGCAATGACAAGCCCGATGGTATCACCAATCGAGGTGCCCACAAATTCTGTTACACCAACCCCCGGGGTTGTGCAGCTGGTTCCTTCGCATTTCTCAGTTGTACCGAGATCCGCTTTGACCTGGTTCATTACTTTTTCAATTAACGCCTGATCCATTATCTTTCCTCCTAAATTTTATTTCTTCTCGCCTATCAAACATTTGATTCCAAATTGTTCTATTACCGGACGATAAGCTTCTAGGTCTTCTTCATGAAGGGATTTTGCCTGCAGTCTGTTCATTTTGTATTCCATGCCCAGCATCTTGTACTTGTTCTCGCCCAGGGAATGGTACGGGAGCAGATGTACGCCCACAAGGCCTGGCAAAGTCGAAGCAAATTCTGCAATCGCCTGAATCTCCTCTTTGGAATGGTTAAAGCCTGGTATGACCGGAACCCGGACCGTAACAGATGAAACACGGGCTATACGCCTTGCGTTGTCCAGCACCGCTTCATTTGTCTGTCCAGTGAATTTCCGGTGTTTTTCCGGATCCATATGCTTGATGTCCAGCAGGACATGATCCACATAAGGGAATATCTGTTCAATGGCTTCCGGATTCACTACACCGCCCTCGGTTTCCATCGCTGTGCTCCAGCCCTGGGCCTTACAGGCCTTCAAAAGCTCTTCGGAGAATTCCGGCTGCGTTAGGGGATCGCCGCCAGATAAGGTTATACCACCGCCGGAATGGCGGAAGGTTGAACTATCCTTCTTGAGCTCCTTGACCAAAGCCGCTACAGACATCTTGCGGCCCTTCAGCACCAGTGCGCCGGCCGGACAGGCCTGTACGCATTCGCCGCAGCCACTGCAATGCTCCTGATCCAGATGATGCTTTCCCGCCGCATCAAAGGTGATCCGCCCGCCTTTGCACGCCGCTTCACAGCGGCGGCAAAAGAGGCAGTCATCCTCGTTGTACATGACAACGGGTCTTCTTTTCTGGGATTCGGGATTGCTGCACCACCAGCAGGTAAAGGGACAGCCCTTCAGAAACACTATGGTGCGGATACCAGGACCATCATTGAGTGAAAACCGTTGGATATTGAAGATATCGCCCTCGACATCGTAATTGACCTTCATAGGTTTGACATCCCTTCTTCAACGGAACCGGAGCTTACAGATTCTGCTCTGTTCTGCTAATGATGTTATCCTGAACTTCCTTCGCCAGGGATACGAACTGGGCACTGTAGCCAGCTACGCGGACAACCAGGTCCTTGTGAGCCTCCGGATGAGCCTGTGCTTCCACCAGAGTGGCCTTGTCGATGACATTGAACTGTACATGCATGCCCTTGTTGTCGAAATAAGCACGGCAGAGAGCTGCGAAGCGCTTGAGTCCTTCATCGCCAGCCAGTGCAGCCGGGTTGAATTTCTGATTGTAGAGCGTACCATTGGAGAAGATCTCATGGCCGAGTTTGGCAACGGACATAGCAGCTGCCGTCGGGCCATTCACATCGTAACCGGCACGCGGGGAAACGCCATCAGCCAGCGGAGTCCATGCCAGACGGCCGTTCGGCAGCGGAGCAACATCCTTGCCGAAGAGTACGTTGGCGGATACCGGATAGCAGCCTGCCTGGAACTGGCCACCGCGCGGGTTCTTGTATTTCTCAACTTCCCGAGCATAGATCTGACCGGCCTCGCGAGTGATCATGTCGACCACATCGTCATCATTGCCGAACCAGGTGGTGTTCTCCATAAGGCGTTTGATGTTCTGATACTGCGCCGTATCGCCAGTGGAAGCCGGTGCTGCGGAGCTGCCGCCCTCCAGCTCTTTCTGGAGCTGAGCGATATCGATGGCATTGTTGTTGGTGAGGATCTTCTTGATGGCTGCATAGATCTTCTGCTCGTCCGTGGAGCCTGCAGCGCCGCCGCAGCAGCCGCCCTGGAACTGAGCGATCTTGCCCGTCTCATCGGGATAGCCGAAGTTATGGTCAAGAGCATCCTTCAACTGAGCCATGGTGATTTCTTTATTTTCAAATACATGCTTCTGGATTGCCATGAAGCTGTCGCCGTTATCAGCAACGCCGAAGGCCTGCGGACCGGTGAAGTTGTAGATGGCACCGCCCTCCTGGGCGCTCATGCCGCGTTTGATGCAGTCATCCACCAGAGCGGATTCAAAGGGCAGCGGCATATTTTCCATATGAGCCAGGTCAACGCAGTTGTCAGCCTCAGCCAGCAGTCCTACGAAGTATTCCATCTGCTTGCGATATGCGTTCATGAGATCGCCAAGGTTCTGGAAGTCGGTCATCTCGCCCGTCTTTGGTCCAAGCTGAACCTTGCCGTTGCGGCCGTTGTTCAGAGTGAGCTCAAGGATCTTGGCGATATTGAAGAATGCGGCATCATGCCAGCCCTCTGTCTTATGAGGAGCCTGGGGCTCAACGCAGCCGATGATGCAGTAGTTGCGGGCATCCTTCAGGTTTACGCCGCGGTTTTCCAGTGCCGGGATGATGACTTCATCGTTGTACATGGCCGGATAGCCATAGCCAAGACGAACCAGCTCACAAGCGCGATAGAGGAATTCATCCGGCGTCTTGTTCCAGTAGCGGATGGAGAAGGAAGGTGCTGCCATAGCAACATGGGCTGCCGTCTCGATCATCATGTAGGACAGTTCGTTGGTGGCGTCTACGCCCTCTTCGTCCTGGCCGCCGCACTGGATGTTCTGGAAGATTGCATAACCGGCAAATGCCTGGTCGGAAACCGCATCACGGGTTTTGTTCAGGTCGTTGAATTTAACCCAGATGTTATCCAGCAGTTCCTGGGCGAAGTCCTTGGAAATGCCCGTGTCAGCTGCCAGGTACGGATACATGTACTGGTCAAAGCGGCCCGGGGAGATGGAATGTCCGCTGGACTCAATCTGCAGGATGAGCTGTACGAACCAGAAGGACTGGCAGGCTTCCCACCAGTTGCGGGCCGGCAGTTCCGGAACCCGGCGGCAGTTGGCCGCGATCTGGGTGAGCTCTGCTTTGCGCTGGGAGTTGGTCTCCTTCGCCGCCAGCTCTTCCGCGAGCTGTGCATATCTATGAGCGTAATTGATAGCCGCATTATAGGAAATGATGACGGCATCATAGAAGCGGGCTTTTTTAATAGAAGCCGGATCTTTTTTATCCAGTGAATCTCTGGCAGCCTCAACCTCTTTGATGATGCCGGAGAAGCCCTTGGCCAGGACCTTGCCATAGTCTACACAGACATGGCCGACACCGCCGAAGTAGTAGTTGCCAACCGTGAATACGCCGTTGGCCTGTGCATCGAGACAGGGTTTCGACATATAAGAGGTTGCGAGATCGCTGTTGGTCTTGCCCGGCCAGTACAGAAATGCTTCGTGCAGTCTCTTGGCCGTGTCCTTCGGGATATCGAAGGGGTCAGCCATACGAGTTGCCATCGTATCGAATTCTTTTTCTACCCAGTCATACGAGAATTCCGGGTAAATCTGGCAGCCATGGATCGTCTTGGTGAGGGAGCCGGCAATGAGCTCGCCATCACGGATTGCGATGGGCATGTTGTTCAGGATTTTCTCTACGGCCTTGGCCCGGCGGATAACCTTCGGCTGATTCTCTGTTTCCTTATAAGCCTCTGTTACCAGCTCGGCACGTTCCGGCTCTACAGTCGGGGTGGCATCGTAAATTGCCTTCCGCAATGCCTTGATACGATCTGTTGGTTGGGTAAAACCTTTTCCTAAAACATCCATTAATGAGATCCTCCTTTGTATTGTTTGTTCTTTTTTTATCTTGAATCTGGGTTCATTATACGACAGGCTGTCCATATACTATGTACACTTTCTAGTATATTTCTTTATACTTTTCAGTCTTTTTCGTAAAGTCTGATTTGTATTGAATTTTACCTGGTCATAGTATTAAATTTTACAGCCGGCGCAGCGGCCCAAAACTCATTCAGTTCAGCTCACTGCTTCCACGCAGTTTTTTTTGCAGAGGGCTTCCGCCTCCCTGGCGATCATAAGCTCTTCATTGGTGGGGATTACCATGATTTTCACCTTGGAGCCTTCCCGGCTGATTTCCTTGGCAACTCCATGGCAGAGATTGAGTTCCGGATCGAGGCTGGTTCCCAGATACTCCAATCCATCGCAGATTTCCTTGCGGATGGTACCGGAATTCTCGCCCAGACCGGCGGTGAAGATAATCACATCGACTCCACCCATGGCGGACACATAGGCCCCAATATACTTGCGAACACGATAAGCAAACATATCGATGGCCAGCCGGCAGCGCTCATCCCCGTCCTTGGCCCCGGCTTCCAGATCCCGGAAGTCGCTGGACTTGCCGGAGATTCCCAATACACCGGATTCCTTGTTCATGCATTTATCAATGTCCTCGATCTTCATGGATTCCTTTTCCATGAGGTAAGGGATGATGGCCGGATCGATTTCCCCGCAGCGGGTTCCCATGACCAGTCCGTCCAGCGGCGTAAAGCCCATGGAGGTGTCGATGGATTTCCCGTATTTCACCGCGGCGATGGATGCGCCATTGCCCAAATGACAGCTGATGATCCGCAGCTTTTCCGTCGTGGTATGCAGCATCTCAGCCGCAGTCTGGGCCACGTATTTATGGGATGTGCCATGGAAACCATAGCGGCGGATACCGTATTTCTGATAGAGCTGGTAGGGCAGGCCATAAAGATAGGCCACCTTGGACATGGTCTGGTGAAAGGCCGTATCGAATACCGCCACCTCCGGCTTGCCGGGCATGAGCTTCATGCAGGCCGTGATGCCATGGAGATTCGCCGGATTATGCAGCGGCGCAATCTCGCAGCAGGCCTCGATATCATGGAGCACGTCTTCATTCACCACCGCAGAATCCGTGAAGCGCTCGCCCCCATGAGCTACCCGATGCCCAATGGCATCAATCTCATCAAGGCTCTCGATGACACCGTATTCCGGGCTGGTCAATGCATCCAGCACCATCTGCACAGCGGTCTTATGATCAGGGATCTCCTTCTGGATCCGCTTCTTTTCTCCACCCCGGGGTGTCTGCTGCAGCACGGCCTCCTTACTGCCGATGCGTTCCACCAGTCCTTTGGCTATTACACTTTCATCTTTCATATCAATGAGCTGATATTTCAGCGAAGAGCTGCCGCAGTTGATGGTCAAAACAATCATTCAAATACCTCCCGTCACATCTTCTAACTTACTTTTTCTTGTTTCGTATGTATCGTAGCATTTTTACCGCCTCAGCCGTGATAGGCATTCCAGTCAAAAACCGGTAAATTTCAAAGTATTTATTTGTATTGAATTCTACTGTTCAATACAAATAAATAATGCACCGCTCTCCCCCAGCCACGCATGCAAAAAAACCCGCCGAAAATATCGGCGGGCCTCTGCACGGTCATGCTATGGAATTGCTGTTCAGGCAGTCTGCCCGTGCTGCTCCAGGACGCGCAGCTCCTTTACCCTGTTTTTCTCATCCACCAGCACCACTCTGGGATGGTGGGCAGCGGCTTCCTCGCTGGTATAGAAGGCATAGGCCATGATGATGACCACATCCCCGGGCTGCACGCAGCGGGCGGCGGCGCCGTTCAGGCAGATGACGCCGGAGCCCCGGGGACCGGGAATCACATAGGTCTCCAGCCGGGCCCCATTGTTATTGTCGGTGATCTGCACCCGCTCATTGGGCAGGATGCCCGCTGCTTCCATGAGCAGCTCATCGATGGTTATGCTGCCCATATACTGCAGATTGGCCTCGGTGACCGTGGCGCAATGGATCTTGGCTTTTAAAAGATTGACCATCATGCCTTCTCCACCCCCAGGATCACATTGTCGATGAGCCGGGTCCGGCCGATGCGCACCGCGACAGCCAGCAGTGCCGCCCCCTCCACCATCTGGATGTCGGCCAGCTCCGGGAAGGAATAGCAGTCCACATAATCCACATCCGCCAGCGGCTCTGAGGCCAGTTCCGCCTGCACCAGATCCTTCAGCCGGTCCGTGCGCCGTTCCCCTGCGCGGCAGGCCTCGGCAGCCTTCTTCAGGCTGCGGGAAAGGATCTGTGCGGCCGTCTTTTCTCCCGGCGATAAATAGGCATTGCGGGAGCTTCTGGCCAGGCCGCTCTCCTCCCGCACAATGGGAACCATCTGCACCCGTACCGGAAGATTCAGATCCCGCACCACCTGCTGGAGCACCACTACCTGCTGGGCATCCTTCTGGCCGAAAAAGGCCTTGTCCGCCTGGGAAAGGTTCATGAGCTTGGTCACCACTGTGGCCACCCCCCGGAAATGGCCCGGGCGGCGGGCGCCGCAGAGCTTGTCCGTGAGGCTGCTGCCCACCTCGATATAGGTGCTGTAGCCCTCCGGATACATTTCCCCCGGCTCCGGATGGAATACCGCATCCACCCCTGCAGCCTCCAGCTTTTCGCAGTCCGCCGCAAATTGCCGGGGATAGGCATCATAGTCCTCATTGGGACCGAACTGCACCGGATTCACGAATATGGAGGCAATGGCCACATCACAGCTCCGCTTCGCTGTGCGCATAAGGGTCATATGCCCCTCATGCAGAGCTCCCATGGTGGGCACCAGACCGATGGTCTTCCCCTGTTTTTTCAGGGCGGTGGTATATTCCTGTATCTCTTGTACGGTATAAAGTTTTTTCATTTTCCTCATCCTTCCTCGCTGCCTGCCAGCAGCTCCTGTTCCTGCATGCTTTCATCCTTACGGGAAAAATAATTCGCGGCCAAAGACCCGGAAATATTGTGCCATACACTAAAGATGGCCCCGGGAATGGCCGCGGCCGGATTGAAATACAAAATAGCCAGAGAGGCCGCCAGCCCGGAGTTCTGCATCCCCACCTCAATACCTACAGCCCTGGCTTTGGCCGGGGGCAGCCGCAAAGCTCCGGCCAGGGCATAGCCCAGCAGCAGGCCGCAGACATTGTGGAGCACCACCACCATGGCGATGATGATTCCCATATCCAGCAGCCGGGCCGCACTCATAGCCACCACCCCGCCCACCAGCAGCACGATGGTCACTACGGACACAAAGGGCAGATAAGGCAGGCAGTGCTTCACTGCCCCCGCAAAAAAATGGTTCACCGCCAGCCCCAGCAAAATGGGCAGCAGCACCATCTGAGCGATGGATATCATCATGGCGGTAAGGGAGACATCGATCCAGGCATCCGCCAGCACCCAGGTCAGGCAGGGTGTCACGATGGGTGCCAGCAGCGTGGTGGTCATGGTCATGGCCACGGACAGGGCCACATCCCCTTTGGCCAGATAGGTGATCACATTGGAGGCGGTGCCTCCGGGGCAGGTCCCCACCAGGATCACCCCGATGGCCAGCTCCGGCGGCAGATCAAATACCTTCACCAGGGCCCAGGCCAGCCCCGGCATGATGGTGAACTGAGCCGCTGCCCCCAGGCATACCTCCCAGGGCCGCTCCAGCAGCAGACGAAAATCCTGCACCCGCAGGGTCATGCCCATGCCGAACATCACGAGGCCCAGCATCCAGGCCACCCGGGGCGCCACCCAGGACAGTGTCTGGGGCCACAGGGCTCCCACCACTCCGGCCAGCACTACAAAAAGCGCCATGCGGGCCACCACAAAATCACAGATTTTTTGCAAACAAATCCCTCCTAAAAATATGCTTTTAGGCAAAAGAAAAGCCCTCCGGCTTTGACCGAAAGGCAGACGTATCCCATGCTGATGAACCTTCCTGTCTCAGTCTGTAAAGATCTAAGCAGATAAAATAAGCCTTGTTCTGTTTTGAGATGTAAAGAAAAGTATAATTCACCCAAGTGATATTATCTTTTGCCACCCTTGCAGGATACCATAGAATGGAAAATATTTCAAATTTTATTTATTTTTCCCGAAGAAAAAGAGCTGCCGCCCATCGGGCTGCAGCTCCTGCTGTATTGATGATCTTAATTCAGTATAGCATTCATATCCTGGGCGATTTCGTCGATGAGTTTTTCCGTTTCAGCCGCCGAAATCCGCTCCAGTTCCTCCATCAGGGTCTGTTCCACTACCCGTTGTTGCAGATCCGCCTCAAATTTTGCCGCGATCTCCGGGCTCATATGGGCCGTATCTGTCTTGTCCAGCACCTCCTGGCGGCGCTTGCTGCAGATCTGCAGGTACCTGTCCGTATCCGAATAGGCATCCAGCGGTTTTATGAGACGCTGCGTCACCTTTTCTTCAGCATTGTTCATGACCTTATTCAGCAGATCAGAATTTCCTGCCAGCTTCAGCAGATTCTCATTGGACTGCCTGGCGAACATGCCCAACAGGATATGCTTGGTCAGATCACTCACCTGAACCTCCATGGGCGATGCGTGAGGACCAGCTTTCTCACTATCCACACTGCTTACAATAGCCTCACGGATCTGCGTGTATAGCTCTTCCCGCTCCTTTATCTCCTGTGCCTTCTGTTCATCGGTCTGCTGCGGCACCACAGCCGTATTGGACTCCGACTCCCCTGGCACATAATCCGTCTGACTGATAGGATAGGCATTGATGAACTCCGGTGTCTGGAACTTCTTGTCCAGAGTATGGTCCCGGCAGAACCGGTCGGACCCCACCAGGAAGTAGTCATAGCGCAGTATGGGCTCGCTGCTGACAGGATCATCCCAGGTGGTGTCAAGGAAATACCACTGGCTACCCAGCTTCACAATGTTCCAGGCGTGGCTTTCCCCCGCATAGCCGCGGATATACCGGCAGGGAATCCCCAGATCCGTCAGCAGCTTGTAGGTAAGCAGCGCATACCCCTGGCAGACCGTGCTCTGCTCAACAATGCCCTGATAAGCCGTATAACGGGTCTGGCTGTTGTCATAGGTGATGCGGTTGACCACGTAATCATGGACATTGCGGATGGTATCATAGTCCGTATTACCCCGCAGCGACGGCAGAATCGAGGCTACATCCTGATTCACCTGCTGCAGCCAGTTCAGCGGTTCCCGATAGGTGATATTGAACTGGAATTCCGACCGGTCACTGATGGAGGGCACATTGAACTGATAGGTAGCAATATTGTACTGCAGATAATCGAAATCATCGCTGCTGCCGCTCTGATGGAGATCAAAGGCCTTTTGCATCATCGCGTCAAAATCTCCATTATAGACGGACTCGTAGCTGCCGTCATAGATGATGGAAAAGCTGGTGTTCCGGGCATTGAGATTCTCATAGAGCGCCTGGGTAAAGGCTTCGGGGGTGGAGACCTCCTGAGCTGCCTCCGCCGCAGCCTGATGGACAGGCAGCGGCAGATCTGCCGGCAGCGCCGGGATGCCAAAAAGACAACCCAGGGTGACAAAGGCTGCAAGACGTTTTTTCAGCATAGGTGACCAATCCTTTCATTTCTCATAATGGAAGCCGGCTATACCAGACCTCATTTTTCCAGCAGCAGGCCAATCTTCTTTTTCGTCTTGGTAAGGGTACGGCGGGAAATCCGGTCAGCGGCTTCCGCACCCTTGCGCATCTGTTCCTCCAGATAGGAACGGTCCTTCATCAGGCGCTCATAGGTTTCACGGATGGGACGCAGTTCCTCCGCCACACACTCCCCGACGGCCGTCTTGAAATCCCCATAGCCCCTGCCGGCGAATTCCGCAGTGATCTGCTCCATGGTGCGGCCATTGATGGCCGAATAGATGGTCATGAGATTGTTGATGCCCGCTTTGCCCTCCCGGTAGCAGACCTCCATATCGCTGTCCGTCACAGCACTCTTGAATTTTTTGATGATGGTCTTTTCATCGTCCAGGATGGAGATGGTTGCCTTGGGATTCGCATCGGACTTACTCATCTTGCTGGTGGGATCCTGCAGGCTCATAACACGGGCTCCGGCCTTCGGGAAATAGCCCTCCGGCAGCTTGAAGGTTTCTCCGTAGGTGTGGTTGAAGCGGGTGGCGATATCCCGGGTGAATTCCAGGTGCTGGGTCTGATCTGCTCCCACCGGTACATAATCCGCCTGGTAAAGCAGTATATCTCCCGCCATCAGGGAGGGATAGGTGAAGAGCCCCGCATTGATATTGTCCGGATGCTTGCCGGATTTATCCTTGAACTGGGTCATGCGGGAAAGCTCACCGAACTGGGAGCAGCAGGACAGGATCCAGCCCATTTCCGCATGGTTGTGCACATGGCTCTGGACGAATATCAGACTCTTATCCGGATCGATGCCGCAGGCCAGCAGCAGGGCAAAGGCCTGAAGCGTCTGCTTGCGGCGCAGCGCCGGGTCGATGTGGATGGTAAGGGAATGGAGGTCAGCGATGAAATAATAGCACTGATATTCCTCCTGCATCTTTTCCCAGTTCAGCACCGCTCCCAGATAATTTCCCAGGGTAAATACCCCGGTGGGCTGTATGCCGCTCAGTATGATCTTCCTGGCTTCTTCCGTTACTGCATTTTCCATATTGTTAGCTCCTTTTTCTTTGCCAGAGATACAAAAATCCCCGGCAGTATTAATATACTGCCAGGGACGAATACTCCAACGGATTCGCGGTGCCACCCTGGTTCACGGTACCCACCGGTACGGCGGGGAACCATGCCCTTTATGGAAACAGCTTCCTGCTCCTGGCATCTGACGCCTGCCTGACGTCGCAGCCTACTGGACTCCCCTGGGAATCTTTCAGTGCGCCCTCCACGACCCATTTGCCAGCCTGTTTTTCATCCGGCTTCCAGCCCCCCGGACTCTCTGCAGAAGCATGACTGACGTTACTTTCGCTTCAACGGTTTAACTGTTTTTATCATAGCACCAGACAGGCCGGATTGTCAAGAATCAAGCGGGTTCCCCGGCCTTTTCCCCACAAAAAAACTGCCGCCAGCAAAAGCTGACGGCAGCCGCGATTGTATTATTTTACACTCAGTATACCGGTGCCGTAACCGAAGATACCGATTGCAAAGAGACCGAAGATGATCCAGATCGGGTTGACCTTTTTGCGCATGAGGTACATGCAGGCAAAGGTCATAAGCAGCGGAACGAGACCAGGCATGAGCTGATCCAGGATTCCCTGTACCGTAGTCGTTACCACTTCGCCCTTGGCATTGGTGATCTGGGATACCACCACCGGAATGTTCACGGAGGTCCATTTGTTTACCAGGGCGCCCATTACGAAGAGGCCCAGGATGGATGCACCCTCAGTGAGCTTCTGCAGGCGGTTGCCGGCAACGTCCTTGACCACATCCGTACCTTTGATATAGCCGTATTTGATGCCATACCAGCGGATAGCCAGACGGACGATGTTGAAGAGGAAGAAGAAGATGAGCGGGCCAGCCAGGCTGCCGTTGATGGCAAAGGATGCGCCCAGAGCAGCGGTGATAGGACGCAGCGTGCCCCAGAAAATCGGGTCGCCGACACCGGCCAGCGGTCCCATCATACCTACCTTGATGCCGTTGATAACGCCATCGGGGATGTCCTTGCCATTGGCGCGCTGCTCTTCCATTGCGGCGGTGATACCGATGATCGGTGCCGTTACGAAAGGCTGCGTGTTGTAGAATTCCAGATGGCGCTTCAGGGCCTTCTTCAGATCATCGCCCTGGTAGAGGCGTTTGAGGACCGGGATCATGCCGAAGCAATACCCCAGAGCCTGCATTCTTTCCATGTTCCAGGAGCCCTGTGCGAAATTCGAACGGACAAATGTCCAGAAAAAATCACTTTTGGTAATTTTCTTATCCATTATAATATCCTCCCTTATCCTTATTAGTCGAGTTCATCGTCAGCATCTGAGGACGCTGCGGCTGCCGGAGCAGCGGCTGCGGCTGGCTGCTGGTACTTCGGGTTCAGCTGGATGTACACGATAGCACATACCAGGCCGATGACACCAAGAGCTACCAGGTTGAAGTTCGTGAAGGCCGCTACGACGAAGCCCAGGAAGAAGAAAGGCATGAGATAATGTGCGCCCATCATGTTGATGACCATTGCATAACCAACAACAACGATGAAGCCGCCCGCTACCTGCAGGCCACCGGTGATGACCGGCGGGATGGCATCCAGCATAGCCTGTACGGCACCGGTGCCGATATACATGGCAACCAGAGTGGACGGAACGGCTACGCGAAGAGCCTGGATAATAAGAGCGCCCATATGGCAGATATCTACGCCCCGGGTACTGCCCTCTAAAGCATAGCTGTCAGCCTTGTGCTGGAATACCACCGTAAGTGTACGGCAGAGGATGGTCAGTACCTGACCAGCTGCGGCGATTGGCACTGCGATGGCGATACCAGAGGTGATGCTCTGATGGCCCGCAACGACCAGGATTGTAGAAATAACGGAAGCAAGAGCTGCATCCGGTGCCATGGCGGCGCCGATGTTCATCCAGCCCAGGGCGATCATTTCCAACATACCGCCGATGATGATACCGGTTGTCATATCTCCGAGAATAAGACCTGTGATTGTGCACGCGATGAGCGGGCGATGCGTCTGGAATTCGTCCAATACGCTCCCCATACCTGCCACACTCGCTACGATGAAGATGGCAATAATTTGCATGCTGCTAAGTTCCATGATTTTGTCCCCCCATGTAAATTTTGATTTATGAAACGGATGCTTACTTCAGCACATCCATCAGCATAACTTTTTTATCGGTATTGACCTTGCGGATTTCCAGTTCAATTCCCTTGTCATTCAAAGCCTTGAAGGAAGCTACATCCTCATCGTTGACGGAAACCGCTCCGGTGATCTGACGCTTGCCTTCCTTGAAGCTCATGCCGCCGATATTCACGCTCTTGATGTCCACTCCTGCCTCAACCATGCGCAGCACGCTGGTGGGATTCGTGAAGAGCAGCAGGCATTTGTCCTCAGCGTATTTCGGGTTGTTGTATACCCGGACCGCCTTGTCCACTGCCACCACATGGGATTTGATCCCCGGAGGCGCTACCTGCTTCAAAAGGGTGGAGCGGATCTCATCCTGAGCTACCTCGTCATCGCATACGATGATGCGCTGGCAGCCTGTCACCTTGGACCAAACCGTTGCTACCTGGCCGTGGATCAGACGGTCATCAATTCTTGCCAATACAATTTTCATTAAAAATCATCCTCCTCATCATTTTCTATCTGACTTGCATGAAAGGTCTGCAACCCCATCTTACCTGCGGTCACTGCCTTCTCCATAACCTCTTTGATATCCTCATGGGCATCGGCCATCTGTGCGCTGACCATCTCGATGAGCATGGGCAGGTTCACACCAGCCACAATCCCGTAATCCTCATGGCCGATGACCATGCGGCAGGCGGCATTGTAAGGGCTTCCGCCAAAAAGATCGTTGAGGAACAGCACGCCATCCGCTGTGTCCATTGCTCCGATGGCTTCCTCGTACTTCTTCATTACATCCTCGGGTCCTTCGCCGGGAACCAGGGTAACCGCCCGGGTATTTGCCTGAGGACCGCAGATCATTTCACAGGTCTTGACCAGTTCCTCCGAAAATCTGCCGTGGGTTCCTACAATAATTCCAAACATAAATTCAGCCTCCTCAATACGAATGCCATTTCCTGTACAGGCTGCCTGCTGGAAACAGCTTATGGATTCTTCAGCATCCTCGAGAAATATTTTTCATCTCTGCCCATTATATATGCAAGATGCGTGCCAACTTAGTGTATCAAATAAAAATAAATTGTTTTCGCTTGTTTTTAAGCACTTTTTATCGTGTTATAATACTCTATTTTTTTATCAATACTCTATTAAGCATATTTCAATACACTATTCCGCCCCATTCTTCCAGAAATAAAAATACACTACAGCATTTCTGCCATAGTGTATTTTTTCTGGTTTTTTATATCATATCGGCCATATAACAGAGTTCATCATCATCCAGCGTGAGTTTCAGCGCCTTTTCAAATACACTAGCCGCCATTTTCAGGGCCTCCAGCTTTTGTGTATCAATCTCCTGCTTATCACCATGATATACTAAGGGGCTGCGGATGACAATTCTTTCTAATGCACAGCCGCAATGCACAATAAGACGAATCCGGACGGGATTGCTGAAGCTTTTTTCCAGCTTCTGTTCCAATACACTATCAAAATTCAATAATACACTGATGATCTTCCCCGGATTCATATAAGTCAGGAATTTCTGCAGCGACTCCTCGCAGAGCTTGCGCACCACGATATTGTCCGGCTCCCGGTCCACTATTTTCACCTGGCAGCGCAGCAGGCTGGCCAGTTCCACTTCCCCGTTGCCGTCGATGAGCTTATCCAGAGGAATAAAGGGAACAGGATACTTGGGCTGGGTCATGCCCACCACAGCCACCAGCTTATACTGCTGGGCAATCTGCGCCAGCCGATCCTCCATTTCCTTGATGCCCACCGGAATCACATGCACCGGTGTATCCACGATATGCTGCAGGATGCCCTCCACGAATTCCTTGAGCTTGACCGCCGCCCCCTGACCCGTGGAGCATACGGTGACAATGGCTTCAGTTCCATCCAGCGGCATCGCGTCGGAAAATTCCACCGCTTCATAGCCCTTAAAGCCCCGCAGGGATTCATACAGGGTGTCCAGATCCATGCCCCCCAGGTCCACCTTGCGCATGGCCTCCAGAATCAGCGGCGTGGATACCATATCCAGCGTGCGCACCTGGACCTGCAGCCGTTCCATGAGCATAGTACCCAGATTGCAAAGGGAGCCCATATCTGCCAGCAGCAGCACTCCCTTCTGGTAGTTGCGCTCCTGCAGCCGGGCAATCATCTTCTCCAGGGTATCCTGAGGCTTCACATCCAGCGGCATATCGATGGCGATGAGGTTATTGGCCTCGGTGCTGAAAAGCTTCTGGGCCACCTCCACCATGGAGCTGGCGGTGCTGCGGCCATGGGTAGCCACCATGATGATGATTTTTTCCTCTGTCTCCTCATCTTCCACCGACTCCAGCAGCAGTGCAAAATACTCGATCTCCGTATGGGGCACCACGATATGGTAATGCTCTTCAATCATAGCCTTGATTTCCAAAGCCGTCTGAAAGGAGATGGAGCTCTTATCAATAGCTCCTTCAATCTCGGTATAATGGATTTCCTCCTTGGCCTTGACCCGCTTCAGGAAAGCACTCAGATGCAGGCTGAAGGCATAAAGGAACCGATCCTTGTAGGAACGGTTCAGCCGCTTCTGCACATGCAGCGAAATCTGCTCGCAGAAATCCACCAGGCTCTTATCCACGATCTTCAGCAGCCGTTCCCGGGTAGACAGGTGAATGGATTCCTTGTTGTAGAAGGATTTTATGTAGACGTTCACATCCGTGGACACGATCTGCTTGATGAGCTCATCACTGATGCCTTCTCCCTTCAGCAGTTCCACCTTATCCTCCACCACTTGATACAGGTCAAAAGGCTCCTTTTCCTCCGGCTCCACATCCACCAGGGGGCGCTCCCCCGGCGGCAGAACCAGCAGCGGCTCCCGCACATATTCTGTAAAGGCGGCCAGCTGCTTGCGGTCCGCGCTCATAGTCAGCAGTCCGTCCTTGATCTTGGCCGGCAGGATCTTGAAATCGATATCAATGTATTTGGGATTGTCGATGCCGTTCAGGAAGGCCTTGGCGCAGAGCAGCTTGATGTTGGACTTCATCTGCCCCACATTGCCCACGGATATGCTGCCGATCAGGGCCTTCATGGATTCCACTCCGATGCGCACCGGCTTGTGGATGCGCTGGGCTTCATCGGAGAGCAGCAGCTTGATTATATCTATCTTTTCCTCCAGAGAGCGCTCTGCCAGCGGCGGAATAGTAATGATATTCGGAATGCGCCGCACAAAGGTCTTGGTAAGCGCTGAGCCCGGATCCTCCGTCGTTGCCCCGATGATGAGCACCTTGGCCTGACGGCTGCGGGTGGTTTCCCCCAGCCGGTTAAAGGTTCCCGTATCGATGAAATAGAAGATCATCTCCTGGCCCTCCGGCGGCAGCCGATGGATCTCATCCAGGAACAGCACCCCTTTGTCCGCGGACTCCACCAGACCGGCCTTGGCTGTGTCCGCACCGGTAAAGGCGCCCTTGATATGGCCGAAGATATGGGAAATCAGCAGCTGGGGATTGTTGTAGTAATCCGCGCAGTTAAAGGTGATGAACGGCGCGTCCTCAGCAAAATGATGCATGGCCTTGCCATATTCAAACATCATATGGGCAAAAAGGGTCTTGCCCACGCCAGTCTGCCCCACGATAAGGGTATGAAGACCATCCGGCGGATACAGTATGGCCGCCTTGGCCTGCTCCACCTGCTTTTTCAGGCTGCGGTCCGAGCCGATGAGCCGGTCGAAAGGGCCCTGGACCATCGCGTGGGTATGGCCCACGCATTCCTCCATAGCCGCGAATTGGCAGGGCCCACGCCCCAGGCTTTCCCCGCAGAGCCGCTCCAGTGTATCCTTGTCAAAATAAAGCACCGGCCGTCCCGTGATCTTTACAATGCGATCCTGCCGATGGAGGCTGTTCAGCTCCATGCTCACATTGTTGCGCAGAATATCCAGGGCCTCGGCGATCTCCTGGGCATCGATGCCCACCCGGCCCTTCAGCTGGTCCAGCGTATATTCCTCCGATCTCTTGCGGATGTATTCGTAGATCTTGTCACTTCGTTTCATGCGCTATCACACGCCCTTTCCCGTCAATGCCTGTTCCCGGCTTTCCCTGCCCCGGGCCTGATCGTAAAGCAGTGCCTCAATGGGCGTCATGCTGCTGGTATCCACACTGTTTGTCTGCATGGTCAAAAGATTCCCCTCCGTATCATAGACCATTTCCTCCATGGTCATGCGGAAATTCCACCGTTCTTTCTTAAAGCGCGCTCCGCTGAAATCCTCCAGCACTACATACTGACATCCCTGCTTCTTCGCCTCCGCGCAGGTTTCGGCCAGGGATGCCCGATTCCCGCTGCCAAAGACCACCTGCCGGATCCGGCCGGCCAACAAGTCCTGCAGAGCTGCCCTCATATAGGGTTCAGCCTCCTGGATAGCCTCATCCAGGGAAAACTTCATAGGCGCAACATATACCGAAGCCTGACAGGCCGGCTTTCCCTGCAGCAGGGAGGCATCCTGGCGTCCCTTTCCCAGACGCCAGCAGGTATCATAATAATTGCGCAGTGCCCCGTCCAGATAGACCACCATGTAATGGGGGAAATGCTCCGCGCTGTCCCGGCGCGGCCAGGCAATTTTATCCCCGAACTGGACATAGCCGTTGGGCAGCGACTGCAGCAGCTGATTCACCGGATCCCGGTCCATCACAATGCGCTCCAGGGAAAGTTTCTCGCCAAACTGCCGGGCAAAGGCCGCATTGCCTACCGCCGGCGCCCCGAAGGTAATCACATCCAGCTGACTGGCTGGAACGCCCATGGCAGTAAGCCGGGCTGCCAGCAGTACCGCCACTGCACCGCCCAGACTGTGACCAGTGATGTAAAGCTTCTCTCCCGGCGCTGCCGCCAACTCCTGCTGGATGCGCTGCCCGGGAATCACACCATTTTTATCCTTCGTGAAAAAAGCTGTCCGGGTGTATTGGTCAAATCCCCGATGGACCTGCGGGTCCTTCGCTGTCGCATCCTTTTGTTCCACTGCCCTGGCGAAGGAATCCGGCTCTGTCCCACCGAACAGCACCTTGGAAAAACGCATATCCACCTGCACGTCCTTTTTCCGTTCCGTCCCCGGAATTGCCAGCAGATAGATGCGCTGCCCGGCAGTCTCACGGCTCACCAGGAAGAAGCGGCCGTCTGCCGCCGCAGTCTCCATCCGGAAGCCCTGCACATCCCAGCCATAGGCCTCCAGCTCAGAACGGACCACCATGTTCAGCCGGTCATTGTAGGAAGCCATCGCGGTCAAGGCACTCATGTATTCCAGCTGCGCCCGCTGGAATTCGCCGTCAGCTGCAGCTGCCATTCCCCGGGATTGCCCGATGAGCAGCATCCCCAGCAGCAAAAAGATTCCCAGACATTTTTTCATCATAGCTATTCCTCCTCCACCTGCGCCAGCCTAGTACATCGTGCACGATGTACTAGCAGCCGGTCTGCACAACCTCCAGCCCCATGCGTTTTGCCCGCTGGATGAATTCCGGATCCGCCAGGCCGTCGGTAACGATCATATCCAGCTGATGGAGATCGCAGACCTTCACCAGGGAAACAGACCCGATCTTGGTATGATCCACCACCAGCACCCGCTTATGGGCATGCTCCACCAGCGCCTGCTTCACGGCCAGATCCGTAAAGTCCGGAGACATCATCCCCTCGCCATTCACTGCACAGGCACCAAAAAAAACAATATCCAGCTGGAATTCCCGGATGAAGCGCTGGGTCATATCACCAAAAAAACCCCGGTTTTCCGGCTTGTAAATGCCCGGCACCGAAATGAGCTGCAGCTGCCGGGCCGCCGCCAGAATGTTCATGACGGACAGGGAATGGGTGAGCACCGCTATGTTGCTGCGCTCCACCAGCAGCTCCGCAATGGCCTTGGCCGTAGAGCCCGCATCCAGGTATACCGCGTTCCCCTCCTTGATGAGAGAAGCACAATAGGCGGCCATGGTATTCTTCTCCTGGCGCATCTTCTTTTCCCGGGCCGCCACCGTGGGCATGGCCACGGTGCCCTCATTGTACACAGCCCCGCCATGGACCAGCGTCACAATGCCCTGTTCCGCCAGGCGCTGCAGATCCCGACGCACCGTCATGGTAGAGACACCCATTTCCTGGGCTGTATCCAAAATGCGCAAGCGCTTGTTCTTTTCCAGGACCCGCAGGATATCCTGCCGCCGCTGCTTTGTTTTCATTATATCACCAGAATATTCATATATTTGTTAAATTCTTTGCAACTATCACAAATATACCATAGAAATTTCACAATTGACAAGAAGTTTTTCCCAAAACCCTGAAAAACAATAACATTTTCCTTGCCGGGAATAACAAAATTATCTACAATACAGACAAGCAATTCACCTGTCATTCTGCCGCGGCTGCAGCAGCAGCCGATAAAGGAGGAACCATATCATGAAAATCATCATTCTCTCCAACGGAGATCTGGCCGCTTCGCTGCAGCAGGCCATGGACCACTATTTTTCCCAGCCGGACATCCACTCCATTGGCTTCCATTACCCCAGTCACGCCGTCGCCCGTCAGGAGCTGCGCAGCTGCATAAAAGCCGCTCTGGCCCGGAATCCCTCCGAGGAATTTCTGCTGCTCTGCGACTACTACGGCAGCACAGCCTTCAACGAAACGGCTCTGCTCTGCAAAAAGCTTCATCTGGAAAAGCAGTCCCTGCTCCTCTGCGGCGTGAACCTCCCCATGGTCTTCAAGCTCTACGGCCTGAAGGACAGCGCCGATCTGCAGCTCTGCCGCTCCATCTACGAAGACACCCCCGCCTGCGGTATCCGCCTCTATCCGGCATCCTGAAAAAACCCGGGAATTCCCGGTTTTCCCCGCCACCGCGCACACAAAAAAAGGACCCTCGGGTCCTTTTTTTAGTGCACCAGCTGCATTTTTCCGGCGGTTTTTGCCATATAGAGCTTTGCATCGGCCAGCGAAATAAGGCTGTAATACGCGTCTACGGACTGCATGCGACCATTAGATACAGCCATTCCGCCGCTTATGGTCACATAGGTGTTCACCGCTCCCTGACCCGCTGGAATCCGCCAGTCGGACAGATGGGACATCCCTCGCTCCACCAGTTTCTGTACCCCTTCCATATCCCGGGTAAAAAAAAGAACCACGAACTCCTCGCCGCCGTAACGCACCAGAATGGCGTCCGTAGCAGCCGCAATGCCCTGCAGGCAGTGAGCCACCCGGCGCAGGCAGGTATCCCCTGCCGCATGGCCGAAGCTGTCATTATAGCATTTGAAATCATCCACATCAAAGATGCAGGCAATGACCCGCCCTTTATAGCCGCGATTCTGCAGATACATTTCCATGCCCCGGCGATTCAGCACCCCCGTGAGGGGATCCTTCTCGCTGGCGGCCCGCAGCCGGCATCGTTCCCGCATGAGCATGAGGTAATCGATATGATTGCGCACCGCAATGCCCACACAAAATATGCTGAAGAAGGCCATGACCTTGTACACATCAAAAGGCAGTTCCCGGCCCACAGCCGGCACTGCCGGATTCTGCAGCAGGGCCACCACGATGATATCCACCACCGTCACCAGTGTGACCGTTTCCCGCAGCTTGAAATTCGGCAGAGAGGCTACCAATGTCATGAGCATCATATAATTATACAAGGTTCCCATATGCGTGAGTTCGTCAAAGCAGAGCAAAGTCTCGATGAGTATCGTGGCCGAAAAGAACATATTGCGCATATGCTCCCGGTTCCGGCTGGTAAGGGGCCGATGCATATAAAACAGCACCAGCCCGGCCCCAAACATAGTTGTGAGGAACAGCGCCGCCAGCAGGCCTATGCGATGCCCGGGAATCTCCGACCCAAATATGCACAGGAACGTATCCAGCGCTGTAACGACCAGCAGCAGTGCAACAATGAGCAGGGTATTGCGCAGATTATTCCGCGCGAACTCCGCCGCATAGTTTCCACTGCGATATACCTTCAATTCATTATATGCTGCGATACACCGCCGAATCCTGTCCATTCCCTTGTCACCTCAGTATTTCTGACGCTCCCGCATAGCCCGCTCCACATCCCGCTTCACGGCTTTGTCAGCCAGCGCCTGACGCTTGTCGTAATTATGCTTGCCGCTGGCCAGAGCCAATTCCATTTTAGCCCGGCCTTTTTTGAAGTAAATCTTCAGGGGAACCAGGGTAAAACCCTTTTCCCTCGTCTTGCTGAACAGCTTCGTGATCTCCGACTTGTGCAGCAGCAAACGCCGCCGGCGCAGCGGATCATGATTGAAAATATTTCCCTGCTCATAGGGGCTGATATGCATATTCTGCACAAAAATCTCCCCATTCTTGATCTCCGCATAGCTGTCCTTCAGATTTGCCTTGCCCGCCCGCAGGGACTTCACTTCCGTTCCCTGCAGTTCCATCCCGGCCTCATAGACCTCATGGATGAAATAATCATGACGGGCCTTTCTATTTTCACAGGCAATTTTCACTGCCGCGTTCTTTCTTCCCATTCTATCACCTGGCCTTATTTATGTCCGGAGGTTCCTGCCGTGGTCTTGCGATGGGGCCGCACCTTCCTGGCAGCAGAGGATGATGGCCTGCTGCTGTGCTTTTTTGCCGTCCCATGCTGCTTCGGCGGATCCGGCCAAATGGCGCCACCGGAATTCTTCTTCTGCGGCGCGGCAGACCGGGCTTGCTGCCCTGTCTCTGCGCCAGTTTTCTTTTTTCTTCGTCCAGTATTATTTTTCCTGCCGGCCGATCCATGCTTTTTCGCCGGCGTCTTCTCAGTCGATGACGCGCCTGTCTTGCCGCGCTGTCCGGCTGCCGATCTGCCGGCTGCCTGGTTCCCCTTCGCCTCCGGCTTTGCACCCGGACGGCCATTCCGTCCGCCGCTCTTGCCGCTGCCGCCCTTCCGGGCCGTCTGGGGCACATACACCCCGTTATCCTTCAGTATGAAGTCGATATTGCGTTCCTCCACACTGGCCCGGACCAGCACGACCTCCACCGTATCGCCCAGGCGATAGCTCTGGTGGCTGCGTTCGCCTACCATGGCGTACTGTTCCTCCACGTATTCATAATAGTCATTGACCATGCTGGACACATGGACCAGACCCTCGACGCCGTTTTCCAGTTCCACGAAAACGCCAAAGGAGGTCACGCCGCTGATTACACCACTGAAGGTATCCCCCACGAACTGGGCCATGTACTCGATCTTCTTCATATCCGTGGTCTCCCGCTCCGCCTCGATGGCAATGCGCTCCCGCTGGGAGGCCAGCTCGGCGATCTCCGGCAGCAGGGAGCGGAGCCGCTCCTGCCGCGGTGCGGGGATGGTCCCTGTCTGGAAGGTCTCCCGCAGCAGCCGGTGTACGATGAGATCCGGGTAACGGCGGATTGGCGAGGTGAAATGGGTGTAATAGCGGGCTGCCAGCCCGAAATGGCCCAGGCTTTCATCCGCATAACGGGCCTGCTGCATGGAGCGCAGGGAAACCGTGCTGATGATGCGTTCCTCCGGCTTGCCGGCCACCTGCTCCAGCACCTTCTGCACATCCATCGGCCGGATTTCCCCCGCCTCGTTTTTGCGCACATAAAGGCCAAAGGCCGCCAGCAGATTATTCAGCCGCTCAATTTTCTCCTCCGAGGGCTGTTCATGTACCCGGTAAATGAAGGGCAGATTCTTTTTATCCATATGCTCGGCCACCGTCTCGTTGGCTGCCAGCATGCACTGCTCAATCATGGATTCCGCCAGGGAACCGGTACGCTTCACCAGGGCTACCGGCTTGCCATTCTCATCCAGCTTCACCTTTACCTCCGGCAGGTCGAAATCAATGGCCCCGCGGCGATGACGGGCGGCCTTCATGATATTCCGGAGCCCGGCCATGTTTTCCAGCATGGGCAGGATATCCGCATTATCGTCCCGGAAGGCAGGGTCCTTTTCCACCAGCATCTTGTTCACGATATTATAGGTCAGCCGGCGATAAACATGGATGACCGTAGGCAGGATCTCATAGGAAGTCACCTTTCCCGCCTCGTTGATCTCCATTTCGCAGGCCATGGCCAGACGGTCCTCGCCGGCATTGAGGCTGCAGATGCCATTGGAAAGCCGCTTCGGCAGCATGGGAATCACCCGGTCCACCAGATACACACTGGTACCCCGGGCTCTGGCCTCCTGGTCCAGGGGCTGATTCTCCCGCACGTACCAGCTCACATCCGCAATATACACACCGAGGAAATAGCCATTTCCCCGTTTTTCCACATAAACACCATCATCCAGATCCTTGGCATCGTCACCATCGATGGTGACGATATGGAAATCCCGGCGATCCCGGCGGCCGCGATATTCCTCCGGGCTGACCTCCAGCTCCGTATCCTCCGCTGCCTGCTGCACATCCTCAGGAAATTCCTCCGAGAGGTCGTACTGACGCATCACGGACAGGATATCCACTCCGGGATCCCCCGCCTTGCCCAGTACTTCGATGATGCGGCCCTCCGCGCTGCGGCGGCCATCCGGCCATTTGGTGATCTCCACCACCACCTTCATGCCCACCTTGGCCCCGCCAAAGGCCTTCCTGGGAATGAAGATATCCTGGTTCAGCTTGGTATCATCCGGCGTCACAAAGCCAAAGGTCTTGCTGCTTTCAAAGGTGCCCACGATGCGGGTATTGGCCCGCTCCACCACCCGGATGATCTCGCCTTCCCGGGAACGACCTGGAATCTCAGAGGGAGCCACCCGGGCCACCACCCGGTCACCATTCATGGCACTGGCCAGCTGCACACCAGGAACAAACACATCCGTATCCGTTTCCTTTTCCCGGAAATCCGGGATGATGAAACCAAAGCCTTTGCCGGTCATGCTCAGACGGCCCACCACCAGCTTCATGCGCTCCGGCACACCGTAGAGCTCGTTGCGGTTCTTGATGACCGAGGCCCGGGCCTCCAGTTCCTCCAGCGCCGGCCAAAAAGCGACCAGCTCTTCATCGGTGAGCTTCAGCCCCTCCGCCAGTTCCTCATCCGTCAGGGGCTTGTAGGCCTCCTTGCGCATGTATTCCAAAATTCTTTCCTTCAATTCCATTTCATTCCACCACAGCCATTTTTGCTGTTCCTTCCGCTGTTATCGTACCGTCTGCTAAACTGATCTCGGCCTTCATATCGATGAACCGGCCGCGCCGGGACTCGATCCAGCCCCGGAGATGAAGCTCCTCCCCCACCGGAGTAGGCTTGCGATAGCGTACCCCCAGCCGGGCCGTCACTGCCTTCTCTCCCATTTGGTATAGATAGCCTCCCATGGCCTCATCCAGCATCGTCGTGATGATGCCTCCATGGACCACGCCGGTAAAGCTCTGATAATTCCGGGACAGTGTCTTCACCGCCCGATATTCATTTTCCTCTATATGAAAATCTAAATGCAGCCCCACCGGATTGTCCTTGCCGCAGGCAAAACAATAATTTTCCTGGGGCAGCGCTGTTTTCTCATTCTGTTCCATCTGTATCCCCTTCTGCGGCCGACAAAAATTCCGCCGTCTTCTCAAATACCAGTTCCCGCTCCGAATCCACCGGCAGCCGATGGCCGGATTCCTGCAGCCAGAACAGCTGCTTTTCCTCCGATGAGGTATGATCGTAAATATACCGGGCACTGCGGGGCTGGACGGTATGATCCTTATAGCTCTGCATGATGAGCAATGGCCGCTGGACCTTTTCCAGCTGGCCGCACACATAGCTGATGCAGTGCAGCAGCTCATGAACAGATACCAGCGGCATCTTGCGGTAGGAAACATTGCACAGCCGGGGAATTCCCGGCAGCCGCTTACGGCGCTTCGGAACGAACTGACCCGCCGACTGTTCCAGTGTCGGCAGCAGCTCCAGCTCCCGCTCATCCGCAATGAAAATGGGTGCCGCCAGCGATACAATCTTGTAGATCTCCGCCTGGGTGCTCAGCAGCATGGCCAGCAGAGCCCCCATGGAAAGCCCCACCACGGAAATCCGCTCGCAGCAACCCTCCAGCAGGGAATAGCCATCCACCACCGAGTCAAACCAATTATGCCAATTCATATGCTCCATATCCTCCGGCGTGGTGCCATGGCCGGCCATCCGCATACAGAGCACCGTAAAGCCCTGCTGATGCAGATAGCCCCCCAGCAATACCATTTCCGAGGGAGAGCCGGTAAATCCATGCACCAGCAGCACCCCATGGGGTCCGCCGGGCAGGAAAAAAGATTCCGCTCCATTCAAGATCAAGCCCATCACATCCCTTTGTCACCAGGAAATAAATAAAAAGCGTTCCCTTCCTGTAAGGATAGAGAACGCCTTATTTTGAAATTTATGCGGTCATTTTCGCAATAACTAACGTAATTATCGCAAACAAAATCGCAAACACCACGGTCACCCGCGCTAAAAGCGCATCCATGCCCCTGGCTTTGCCGCTGAACACAGTGTCACCACCGCCGTCCATGCCGCCCATGCCAGCAGACTTCGGCGACTGAGCCAATACCGAGGCTATGAGAGTGAGCGCAACCAGTGCATCAAATATCATCAAAACCGTAAGCAACGTCCGGACCTCCTCTATCATCCACAAGTTATACTCTATCATATCACAAAGAGGCTGTCTATGGCAAGGGCTTTAACTTTTCCCCACAATATCAATCCACTGGCAGATCCATGGTATATACCCGGATGGAATTGGTATTGCCCTTGCCGGTGGTGATGCCGGAGGTAATGATGGTGACATCCCCGGACTTCACGTAATTATAACGCTGGGCCGCCATAGTGGCCGCGTTGGTCATATCATTCACATTATCCCAGAACTGGCCCTTCACCGCGTAAACACCCCAGCGCAGATTCAGATGACGCGCCGTGCGCTCATTGGCTGCATAGGCCACGATGGCCGCCTTCGGGCGGTATTTGGATACCACCTTGGTGGTATAGCCGGTCTCGGTGGGCGTAATGATTGCCGAGGCATCCAGCTCGTAGGCCAGCTGCACCGTCGCATGGGCGATGGCATCAGTGGTATACTGCAGATGGGCAAAGCCCTGGTTCACGAAAATCTTCTTATAATGAAGGGAAGATTCTATGCGCTGGGCAATCTTGTTCATGGTCTGCACCGCTTCTACCGGATAATCGCCGTTAGCCGTCTCACCGCTGAGCATAATGGCATCCGTCCCATCCAGTATGGCATTGGCCACATCGGAGGCCTCGGCTCTGGTCGGGCGGGGATTGGCCGTCATGGACTCCAGCATCTGCGTGGCTACGATGACCGGCTTGCCGGCCTTGTTGCACTTTGCAATGATGTTCTTCTGGATCAGCGGAACATCCTCCGCCGGAATCTCCACACCCAGGTCGCCGCGGGCTACCATAATGCCGTCAGCCGCCTCGATGATCTCATCAATATTTTTTACACCCTCCAGGTTCTCGATCTTCGGAATGATCTCCATATGGCCATCATGCTCCTTGATGAGCCGGCGGATGGCCTGGACATCGCTGGCCCGCTGAATGAAGGATGCCGCTACGAAGTCCATGTCCTGGGAAATACCAAAAATAATATCCTTCTCATCCTGTTTGGAAATCGGCGGCAGGCTCACGGATACGCCGGGAGCAGCTACCCGCTTCTTTGTGCTCATCTTGCCGCTGTTGAGAACAGTGGTCACAATATCCTTATCATCGATACGATCAACATTCAGACCCACAAGACCGTCAGAAAGCAGAATCGTATCCCCTGGCTTCACTTCCTTGTAAAGTTCCTTATGGCTGATGGGCACATGGGTCTCATCCCCAGGCTCATCACTGTAGGTCAGTGTGAAGGTATGGCCCTTCTCCAGCATGACCTTGCCGTCCCGGAATTCACCCAAACGCATCTCCGGTCCCTTGGTATCCAAGATCAGGGAAATGATCTTATCTGCCTTGGCGGCCGCGCGGCGGACCGCGGCAATACGTCCCAGATGCTCTTCATGGTCCCCATGGGAAAAATTGAATCTCGCACAATTCATGCCATTGGCAATGAGATCGTCCAGGATACCCTCCTTCTCCGTTGTCGGGCCCATCGTGCAGATAATCTTCGTTTTCTTTAACATACAACATTCCGCCTCTCTTTATAATACACATCATCATCTATAAATTGTATGTATATTGTACACTGTATTCCTTACTATATACAAGCATTTCAGCAAAAAATACTAAAGAAAATATTTTCAAAAAACGCTGATAAAACTTATCATTTATTGCATTTATGCCGATATATTGATATACTTATTGATAAGAAGGATTCTTTGTTACTTCATTCCGGTTTTTAGGATTTTCAACTGTATTTTCTATGGAAGGAGACTTTTTTATGGCTACGGTTTCATCGATTGCCAACAATTCCTACCTCATGTATAACATCGCCTCGAAGGGCGATTCCTCCATCACCGCCTCCAGCTGGCTCACCGGCACCAGCGGAAGCTCTGGCAGTTCCAGTACTTCCAGCAGTTCCAGCAGCAGTTCAGCGGCGGCATCGCTTTCCTCTTCACTGAGTTCGCTGCTGAATTCCTACTCTGCCAGCAGCACAGCCAGTACCAGTACCAATTCCATGTGGTCCAACTATTTTTCCTCCACAGCCACCAGCAAGAGCGAGCTGAGTGCCCTGAGCGGTGTAAAGTCCACCACCTCTTCCCTGGTGAGTTCCTACGCCTCTGCATCCAAGACCTTCTATACCACCTTTGACAGCACCATGTCAGATCTGAAGACCTCGGCCAGTACCCTGCTGAAGACGAACTTCAATGTCACCGGCTCAACAGATAAGGAAACGGCCAGCAATGTGAGCACCGCATTGGCCAATGTGAAGGATTTCGTGAGCAAATACAACGATGCCATCAGCCTGTTCTCCGATAATTCGAGTATCTCCAATCGGATCAGCCGCCTTTCCTCTTCCTTCAGTGACACCACCTACAATGCGAAGAGCCTGGCAACCATCGGCATCAGCGTGGATTCCTCCACGGGCAGGCTCAGCGTGGACGACACGAAGCTCACCAATGCCATGAAGACCAATTCCGACAGTGTATCCTATCTTTTAGGCTCCAACGGTCTGGCCGGCAAAGCGGAGAACAAGGTCAGCCAGGCTAACAGCCAGCGCAGCCAGCTGTTCCCATCGATTTCTTCCATGATGGGTTCTTCCTACGCCACCACCACAGCGCTGTACAATCCCCATACCCTCACGGCTATCACGAATTACGCTTCGGTAGGCAGCCTGCTGGATATGTACTTCTGATGTAATACCACAAACGAGCAGCCCTTGAAGGGCTGCTTTTTTTGTGGAAAAAATCATTTGCCGGACTCGCACTGATAAAGCTTCCAGCAATTGCGCCCCGCATGCTTGGCTGCATACATGGCCCCATCCGCCTCATGGAGCAGATCGTCCACTGAACTGCATCGCTCACTGATCACCGCAATGCCGATGCTGCCCGACAGCGGAACATCCAGTCCCTGGAGCCGGCATTCCCGCTGCAGCGCTTCCACAATCCGGCTGGCCAGCTCGATGCCCTGCTGCACCGGTTCCCCGGTCAAAGCTGCCGCTACGAACTCATCGCCCCCCAGCCGACAGACAAAAGCCTGTTTACCGGCGGCCTGACGGATCCGATTGCCCGCTTCCACCAGTACCGCATCACCGATTACATGCCCAAAGCGATCATTGATTCCCTTGAAATCATCCAGATCGATGAAAAGGATTGTCCCGGAAAGCGTTCCTGCCGATTCCTTCAGAACCATCCCCAGAAACTTGTTCAAACTGGCCCGATTGGGCAATCCGGTAAGCGGATCATGATAGGCCATGGAACGGATACGCTCCTCGGACTTCAACTGTTCACGCTGCAGACGGCGCAGCCCCCGGACCATATCATTGAAGGCCTCCGCCAGATTTCCCAGCTCTTTCTGCCGGCTGACGGGAACCTCCACAGACAGATCCCCGTTCTTTATTTTTTCTGCGGCCGCCGACATGAGCTCCAGCGGCCGGGTAATCCGCTTGGAAAACAATATGATGAGAAGCGCTGCCAGCAGCAGAACCGCCATAGACATCGTCACTGATGTGGCTGTCACATCATGCAGAAAAGCCAGGGCAGTGCTGCGTTTCTGCACAACGAAAAGATGCCAGGGCTCTGCCATGCCGGCAAGCCGCACCGAGCGGTAAGCGCAGAGATACCGCTGTCCATCCACATCTTCATACTCCCCGGACCCGCTGACGCCGGCCAAGGCCTGCTCAACAAAAGCCCGCTGGGACGCGGATATGGAAAAGGGTTCCGGCTCACTGATGATCTCACCCGCCTGGTCCCGCAGCAGATCCCCGTCCTCCTGCCGATGCAGTATCTGCCGCGTAAAGGAACGATAATTATAAAGCTGTTTGACCCGGTCCACATCCGGATGAGCCAGCAGCGCGCCATCACTGCCCAGCAAAAAGGCATGCCCGCCAGCCTCCGCCTGATACCCTGCCACAATGCGCTGCAGCGTGTCCATATTGATTACCGCCTGCAGCAGACCTGTCAGCTCTTTCTGATTATATATCCCATAAATAATACTGATAGCAGGCATTTCTTGATTCGATGGCGGATAGTAGATGCCGGTAACGTTCGGGCGATGCTGCTCCATAAAAGTCTTATACCACTTCGCCTGCTGTCGGTTCGCTTCCAGACCTTCCGAGCGCCCCAGCTGATTTCCGGACAGGTCCATAACTGAAATGCGCTGAATAGAAGGATAGGCGGCTACCGTCCGGGCCAATATCTCCCGCCGTTGATTTTTTGATAAAAGCAGAAGATCAGGATACTCCGCGGTAGTTCCAGCGATCACCTCCTCTGTTTTGATGAATTGCTCAATATTCCGCGACAGACTGTCAGCCATCGCGGCATTTGCTGTCTGGATGCGCTGCTCGTAATCGGCCGCTATAATGGGACGGATGAGCAGCAATGTTCCTCCCAAAGCCACCGCAATGAGGGCACACATGATACATATCAACTGCCAACGTATGGAATACCTCATAATGATCTCCCAGCCAGCGGGACTGCCACCGGCAAAAAATCCGCACGAAAATTCTGTATATGATGAGTATATTCTACGTCAATATAAAAAAACCTGCCCTAAAGTCCAGGAAAATTTGTTATAAATAGGAAAAAAGATTTTTAATAAGAAAAAAGACCCCCGCGGAATACCGCGGGAGTCCAAGGCCTTCAGAACCTTCAGCGCCTTATTTATTTGTTCATAGCTTCCTGTACAGCTACAGCTACAGCTACGCTCATGCCGACCATCGGGTTGTTGCCAGCGCCGATGAGGCCCATCATTTCAACGTGAGCCGGAACGGAAGAGGAACCAGCGAACTGCGCATCACTGTGCATGCGGCCCATGGTATCGGTCATGCCGTAGGAAGCAGGACCGGCTGCCATGTTGTCCGGATGAAGCGTACGGCCCGTGCCGCCGCCGGATGCAACGGAGAAATACTTCTTGCCCTTCTCGATGCATTCCTTTTTGTAGCAGCCGGCAACCGGATGCTGGAAGCGGGTCGGGTTCGTGGAGTTACCGGTGATGGAGATATCAACATCCTCCTTGTGCATGATGGCAACGCCTTCCTGCACGCTGTCAGCGCCGTAGCATTTTACTTCAGCACGGATGCCCTTGGAGTAAGCGATTTCCTCTACTACATTGACTTCATTCTTCGCGTAATCATACTGGGTCTTTACATAGGTAAAGCCGTTGATGCGGGAAATGATCTGCGCTGCATCCTTGCCCAGGCCATTCAGAATGACACGGAGCTTGTTCTTGCGGACCTTGTTGGCCGTCTGAGCGATACCGATAGCGCCTTCAGCGGCAGCAAAGGATTCGTGGCCGGCCAGGAATGCGAAGCAGCCGGCATCTTCAGTAAGAAGCATGGAAGCCAGATTGCCATGGCCCAGACCAACCTTGCGGTGATCAGCAACGGAACCCGGAATACAGAAAGCCTGGAGGCCTTCACCGATAGCCTTTGCGGCATCAGCAGCCTTTGTGCAGCCCTTCTTGATAGCGATTGCTGCGCCCAGGGTATAGGCCCAGCCAGCATTTTCAAAGCAGATTGGCTGGATGTCTTTTACGATCTTTGCAACATCGATGCCCTTGTCTTTGCAAACTTTGTCTGCATCTTCAATCGATGCGATACCATATTCTTTGCAAACTTCATTGATTTTGTCGATACGGCGTTCATAGCCTTCAAATAATGTTGCCATTCTATTTCATTCCTTCCTGTTATCTCAAATTATTCTTCACGGGGATCAATGTACTTCACGGCTTCAGCAAAGCGGCCCTTCGTGCTCTTTGCCTTTTCCAGTGCATCCTTCGGATCCATACCCTTGCGGATAGCTTCCATCATGATGCCGAGCTGAATGACTTCATAGCCGATGATGCGGTCTTTGTCATCAATGCCGAGACGGGTTACATAGCCCTCTGCGAGTTCGAGGTAACGGGGACCCTTCTTGAGGGTGCTGTACATGGTACCAACCTGGCTGCGGAGACCCTTTCCAAGGTCATCCAGGCCAGCGCCGACCGGCAGGCCGTTCTCAGAGAACGCCGTCTGGGATCTGCCGTATACGATCTGGAGGAACAGTTCACGCATAGCCGTGTTGATGGCATCGCAAACGAGGTCCGTGTTGAGTGCTTCAAGGATGGTCTTGCCGATGAGGATCTCACCAGCCATAGCCGCGGAATGAGTCATTCCGGAGCAGCCAATGGTCTCAACGAGAGCTTCCTGGATGATGCCCTCTTTAACGTTCAAAGTGAGCTTGCAGGCACCCTGCTGCGGTGCGCACCAGCCAACACCATGGGTGAGTCCGCTGATGTCCTTGATTTCCTTAGCCTGTACCCATTTGCCTTCTTCCGGAATCGGAGCTGGGCCATGGTTCATTTCTTTGACAACACATGCCATTTCATTCACTTTTTGCGAATATTCCATTTTGTATTCCTCTCTTTGCTTTAAAATTAATACACAATACTTCTTTTTATTTGAGCTCTACCAGCGGTTTGCCCGTCATCTCTTCCGGGATTGCCATGCCGGCCAGCGTGAGCAGCGTCGGTGCGATATCGCAGAGTGCGCCGTTCCTTACGGACTTTACCCGATCAGATACCGTGATGAACGGTACCGGATTCGTGGTGTGGGCCGTAAAGGGCTCCTTGGTCTCCGGATCCACCATCTTGTCCGCGTTGCCATGGTCCGCAGTGATGCAGACCTCGCCGCCCACCTCGCGGATAGCATCCACAAAGCGTCCGACACAGGTGTCTACCGTCTGCACAGCCTTGATGGCTGCCGGAATCACACCCGTATGGCCAACCATATCGCCGTTGGCGTAGTTCAGGATGATGAAATCATATTTGCCGGATTTGATGGCCTCGACCACCTTGTCCGTCACTTCAATAGCGCTCATCTCCGGCTGCAGGTCATAGGTAGCCACCTTCGGGGAAGGAACCAGGATACGGTCCTCACCCTTGTAGGGCTCCTCAACACCGCCGTTGAAGAAGAATGTTACATGGGCATACTTTTCCGTCTCCGCAATGCGCAGCTGAGTCATGCCATTCTTTTCAATGGTCTGGCCCAGGGTGTTGGCAATGCTCTGGGGCGGATAAGCGATCTTGACATTCATGCCTTCTTCGTACTGGGTCATCGTAGCAAAAGCCGGCTTCAGATTCTCGTCCCGCTGGAAGCCTTCAAAGGAGGTATCCGTGAAGGCATGAGCCAGCTCACGGGCACGGTCCGGACGGAAGTTGAAGAAAATCACGCCGTCGTCAGCCTTCATTCCCTCATAGCCCTTGATGGCCGTCGGAATCACGAACTCATCGGTGACCGAAGCCTTGTAGGAAGCCGCAATGCCTTCGGCCGCGGTAGCTGCCTCATTGCCCTGGGCCCTGGCGATGACATCATAGGCTTTCTGCACTCGATCCCAGCGCTTGTCGCGGTCCATAGCATAGTAACGGCCGGAGATCGTTGCGATCTGGCCGATGCCGATTTCCTTGATCTTGGCTTCCAGGTCAGCCAGGTATTCCGCTGCACTGGAGGGCGGTACATCGCGGCCATCCAGGAACGCATGGACATAGACCTTCTGGATGCCCTCTTTCTTCGCGAGCTCCAGGAGCCCGTAAAGATGATTGGAATGGCTGTGGACACCACCCGGGGAAACAAGTCCCATGAGGTGCAGCGCGCTGCCATTCTTCTTTACCGCAGCAACGATGGACTGCAAAGCCTCATTCTTGAAGAAGCTGCCATCCTTGATTGCTTTGGTGATGCGCGTAAGCTCCTGATAGATGACCCGGCCGGCGCCGATATTGGTGTGACCAACCTCGGAGTTGCCCATCTGGCCATCCGGCAGACCAACGAATTCGCCGGAAGCCTGCAGCTGCGCATTCGGATATTTCTGCAGCAGTCCGTCAATGACCGGTGTCTTGGCGACAGCGATGGCATTATTCGGATCCTGCATATCCCCGATTCCCCAGCCATCCATGATGATGAGGGCAACCGGAGCATTCTTTAATTTAGCCATAAACTTACCTCATTTTATTGGAGCGGTCCCGCAGGGCCGCTCCATTTCATTTCCGTGAAAGAATCAGAATTTAACGATCTGGCTGAAGTCAACTGCCTTCAGGGAAGCGCCGCCAACGAGAGCACCATCTACGTTCGGTTTCTCCATGAGGCCCTTGATGGTAGCCGGCTTTACGCTGCCGCCGTACTGGATGCGGATAGCGTCAGCTGCACTCTGATTGAACTTCTCAGCAACCGTCTTGCGGATATAGCCGCAAACTTCCTCAGCCTGCTCGAAGGTAGCCGTTTTGCCTGTGCCAATAGCCCAGATCGGCTCGTAAGCGATGACCAGTTTAGCGACCTCGTCAGCTGTGAAGCCTTCGAGAGCAGCCTTGATCTGGCCGGCAACGAAGTCGAGGTAAGTACCGGCTTCGCGGATTTCCAGGGACTCGCCGCAGCAGATGATCGGCGTGATGCCGGCAGCGAAAGCGGCATGAGCGCGCTTGTTGACGCCTTCGTCCGTCTCACCGAAGTATTCGCGGCGCTCGGAATGACCGAGTACGCAGTATTCTACGCCGATTTCATTGAGCATTTCCGTGGAGATTTCACCGGTGAAAGCGCCCTTCTTTTCCCAATGTACATTCTGAGCACCAACATGGATCTTCGTGCCTTTAGCAGCAGCTGTAACAGCAGCCAGAGCCGTAGCCGTCGGGCAGGCAACCACATCAACATCCGTCACATCAGCAACCAGCGGAGCCAGGTCCTTGATGAGCTGTGTACCAGCAGCAATCGTGTTGTTCATTTTCCAGTTACCAGCAATAATAGGTCTGCGCATAATTCATTTCCTCCTCAAATTAGGTCTGCCGGCCGGAACGCCCCGGCCGCAGTACCTGTATATAAATATTTTATTGAAAACTCAAATTCTCACTTATCCGCGATGGAAGCAATGCCCGGCAGGGTCTTGCCCTCGAGGAATTCCAGGGTGGCGCCGCCGCCCGTGGAAATATGGGAAATCTTATCAGACAGTCCCGTCTTCTTCAAAGCCGCGATGGAATCGCCGCCGCCAACAATGCTGATTGCGCCTTCTTCCGTAGCCTTGGCAACAGCCTTGGCAACAGCTTCCGTACCTTTGGCAAAGGCATCGAACTCAAACACGCCCATAGGTCCGTTCCAGATGACCGTCTTGGCGCCCTGCAGTGCTGCGGTGTAGAGCGCGGAAGTCTTCGGGCCGCTGTCCAGAGCTTCCCAGCCATCCTCTACCTTGTCTACATCAACAACCTTGTTATTGGCATCCGCTGCGAACTTGTCCGCAACGACCACATCCGCCGGCAATACAACCTTGACGCCCTTGGCTTCAGCCTTTTTCAGCAGCTCGAGAGCCAGCTCGAACTTATCCTTCTCGCAGAGGGAATTGCCGATGGGCAGACCCTTTGCTGCATCAAAGGTATGGGCCATGCCGCCGCCGATGATGATGGTATCGACCTTGTCGATCATGTTGGAGATGACGCCGATCTTATCGGAAACCTTGGCGCCGCCGATGATGGCAACGAAGGGGCGCTGCGGAGCTTCCAGTGTATGGCCGATGAATTTGATTTCCTTCTCCATGAGGAAGCCGGCAACAGTTTCCAGATACTGGGTGATACCAGCATTGGAAGCATGGGCACGATGGGAAACGCCGAAGGCATCATCCACAGCCACATCAGCCAGGGAAGCCAGCTGTTTTGCGAAAGCCGGATCGTTCTTCTTCTCTTCCTTGTGATAACGGAGGTTCTCCAAAAGCAGGACCTCACCAGCTTTCAGGCTGCCAGCAGCCTTTTCAGCCTCGGGACCGATGCAGTCCGGAGCCCATTTCACTTCTTTGCCCAGCAGTTCAGCCAGACGAGCCACGATGGGCTTCGTGGAGAACTTCGGCTCGCGTGCTTCCGTCGGACGGCCTACATGGCAGGCCAGGATCACAGCGGCGCCGTTTTCCAGCAGGTAGTTGATGGTGGGCAGCGTAGCCCGGATGCGGGTGTCGTTGGTGATGTTCTGGTTCTCATCCATCGGTACGTTGAAATCTACACGGACAAAAACCTTCTTGCCTTTTACGTCAATATCTTTGATGGTCTTCTTATTCATTCTAAAACCCTCCACATATTGAAAGAGGTCCGGCCCAAACAAAGGCCGGACCTCTTAAAGATCTTAATCCTATTTTGCTGTACTTAAATTACTTGAGTTCAGCGAAGTATTTGATAGTGCGAACCATCTGGCTCGTGTAGCTGTTCTCGTTATCATACCAGGAAACAACCTGTACCAGCGTGTTGCCATCACCGATCGGGCTTACCATAGTCTGAGTAGCATCGAACAGGGAGCCGAAACGCATGCCAACGATATCGCTGGATACGATCTCATCCGTGTTGTAGCCGAAGGACTCCGTAGCAGCAGCCTTCATAGCAGCATTTACCTGATCAACAGTAACTTCGCCCTTGACAACTGCGAAGAGCAGAGTCGTGGAACCCGTCGGAGTCGGTACACGCTGTGCAGCGCCGATGAGTTTGCCCTTGAGCTCAGGAATAACCAGGCCGATAGCCTTAGCTGCGCCCGTGGAGTTCGGAACGATGTTTACAGCAGCTGCGCGGGAGCGACGGAGGTCGCCTTTGCGCTGCGGGCCATCCAGAGTCATCTGGTCGCCAGTGTAAGCATGGATCGTCTGCATGATGCCGCTCTGGATTGGAGCGAGCTTATGAAGAGCCTGCGTCATAGGAGCCAGGCAGTTCGTCGTGCAGGATGCAGCGGAGATAACCGTATCGCTGGCCTTCAGAACTTCATGGTTTACATTGTATACGATAGTCGGGAGGTCGTTGCCAGCCGGAGCGGAGATAACGACTTTCTTAGCGCCTGCTTTGATATGAGCAGAAGCCTTTTCTTTGGAAGTGTAGAAGCCAGTGCACTCGAGAACAACATCAACATCCAGCTTGCCCCAAGGAAGATCAGCTGCGTCCTTCTCTGCGTAGATTCTGATGGTCTTGCCTTTAACCGTGATGGAATCCTCGCCAGCGCTTACCGTATCAGCGTACTGATATTTGCCCTGGGAAGAGTCATACTTCAGAAGATGTGCAAGCATTTTCGGGCTGGTGAGGTCGTTGATAGCAACAACATCATAACCTTCTGCATCAAACATCTGTCTGAATGCAAGACGACCAATACGTCCAAAACCGTTAATAGCTACTTTTACTGCCATTTGAAAAATACCCCCTAAATTTTTAAAAATTTTCTGAGCTTGCTCAGATTTTATGTCAGGTCCCAGCGGCCAAAGAACAGCTGCTGGTCCGAAACCGACACTGTGAAAACCCTCGCAAAGTTTTTGTTTATCCTTACTTATAGTACAATAAATTTCCCCTCATTGTCAACGTGATTCCCACAATTATGGTGGATTTTGCAAAAAATTTCAGCATCGATTTTTCAAAGTTTTCTACAGCAATACACAACGAGAAAACAGGCCGGCTTTTTTTGAAAAGACGGCCTGCATTTATTATTGAACAATTGTAACCAATACTATTTACTTTTTTCCAGAGCCAGGCAGGCCTGGACGAGAATAGCGCATTCCAGCCGCTTTTTCTGGATTTCGCAGCCCACCTCATAGGGCTGGCGGATATCCCTGTGGAACAGGTCCGCATTGGCGTGGCAGCCGCCGCTGCAGAAGAACCGGGCCCAGCAGTTACGGCATTTTTCCTTGTTCAGCACATGGGATTCGCGGAAATACCGGGGCAGCTCCTGATTCTGCACCCCATCGAATATATTCCCAAGCTTGTATTTTTCCCGGCCTACAAACTGATGGCAGGGATAGAGATCGCCGTTTTCCGCCACAGCGAAATACTCATGGCCGGCGCCGCAGCCGGAAAGGCGCTTCGCCACACAGGGCCCGTTGGAAAGGTCCATGTTGAAGTGGAAGAAATAGAAGCCCCGCCCCGCCCGATGGCGCTGCAGATACGCCTCCGTCAGGCGATCGTATTCCGCAGAGATCCGGGGCAGGTCCGCCTCGGTGAAGCCCAGCGGGCTGTCCTTCATCACCACCGGCTCCATGGACAGGATATCGAAGCCCTCATCGTTCATAGCCAGCACATCTTTGGTAAAGTCCATGTTGTTGCGGGTATAGGTGCCGCGGATATAGGTGTAGACGCCGCGGTAATCATAGTCACCGCCCTTGCGGCTGTCGATGCATTTGTGGAAATTCTTCACCACCCGGTCGTAGGTGCCATGGCCGCCCACATCCGGACGGGTGGCGTCATGGACCTCCTTGCGGCCGTCCAGGGACAGCACCAGGGCGAAGTTGTTCTCGTTGAGCCACTGGATGTTCTCATCGTTGAGCAGCATGCCGTTGGTGGTCAGGGTGAGCTTGAAGGTCTTGCCCGTCTCCTTTTCCCGCTGGTGCACGTACTCCGTCACCGCCTTGACCGTCTTCATATTCATCAGCGGCTCGCCGCCGAAGAAGTCCATCTCGCAGTGTTTGCGCGGCCCGCTGGCCTCAATGAGGAAGTCCACTGCCCGCCTGCCGATTTCCGGGGTCATGACCGCCCGCTGCTGGCCATAGCTGCCGCCGTCGCCGAAGCAGTACTTGCAGCGCAGGTTGCAGTCCTGGGCGATCATGAGACAGAGGGACTTCACCAGCCCCTTCTGCTTGAAAGTAGGCGGCACGTCGATATCCGGGGCAAAAAGCTCCCGGGCAGCCATGAGCGCATGGAGCTCCCCCAGGGCCTCCCGGAGCTCAGCCTCCGGATACTGGCCGGCCAGGGCCTGGACCACCGCCTCATCGTTGCTGCCATCAAAGGTATCCATCATATCGTAGATCATCTTATCGATGACATGGACGGCCCCGCTGTTGATATCCAGCAGTATGTACATGCCATTCTGTTCAAATTTATGTATTTTATCCTTCATTGCTGTCTCCTTAATCTCAAAAGCCTCCATGCATGAAAAAAGCCTTCTCCTGGTGGAGAAGGCTCCCTCCTGCAATATGGTTCCGAATTATTTTTCACAAACCTGATTGCCTACCGTGCAGGACGTTTTGCAGGCGGACTGGCAGGATGCCTGGCATTCGCCGCAGCCACCGGTATGGACCGTGCTCTGTAAAGAAGGCTTGTTCACCGTCTTGATATGTTTCATTCTCACTGACCTCCTCATATGTCAAGATACGTTCTTTATCTATTCTATCCTCTTTTTGTCTTTGGCGCAAGGGGCTCATTCGCCGGCATCAGAATGATGTTCACCGGCAGATTGGAGGCTCCCGGCGGTGAGTACTCAAAACTTGGAGCCGTCTCGCCGTCATAGGTTCCCAGATCCGCCAGCTCCGCCTTTGGGGACAGCACTGCCGTGCCATTTTCCCGGGTCTGCATCTGCTCGATGGATTCCGGCGGCGTAGCATCGCCAAAATACGTGCGGTCCCGCGGGGTGAGCAGCAGGCTGGCGGCGGAATCCCCCTTCAGCGCTACCTGCATGGCCCCGGCGTAGACGCCTCCCAGTGGGCTCAGGTAATACTGGGTCGCATAGCTGCTGACCGTCGGTATCTGAATATGATAGAGCACGCCGTAATTGCCGTAATCCACCACCTGGCTGCCGTCTGTGGCATCGATGCCCCGGCGGTAGGGATCCCGTTCATTGTCACCGATGGGGAAGTATACCACCCCGTCTTCTTCCGGATTATAGACCTTCTGGCTCCGTAAGATGCGATCCATGCCCTTGAAGGTCCCCCGCAGGCGTTCCTCATCCTTTGGCAGTATCACCGCTGTTTTCACGAACTCCAGGGGATCCGCATCCGCCGGATACATGATGATGTATACCTTTACCGGCACCTCGGTCTTGAAATCGAACACCCCGTAGACCAGCTGTCCCGGCTGCAGTATTGTGGTCCCCATTTCCGGCCGCAGCAGGCGGCGCCCATGGGAAAACAGAAACACGGATTCATCCATTTTCGTATTGAAATATTCCATCTGGGTCTGCTTGCCCACCGTAAGATAGGAGCTGCTGGGCTCACTCATGCCGCCCCGGGTAACCTGCACCGTGGTGAAGCCGCCAGTGGTATTTTCCAGCACCACCGCCACCTTCTTCAGGTCGCTGGTATCATTCAGGTGATAAAAAAGTACCCGGGCCGAGCCTTCCACCGTATCCGTATAGGTGATGCCGTCCGACTTCACATATTCCGGACTGTCGGAAAAAAGCAGTGTCCCGCCTGTATCCGTGGCCTCCACATTCCACAGGCGCATGACCTGATCCGCCGGTCGCTGCGGGGCCGGTTCCCAGGAAGCCGGTGTATGCCGGACCGCCGCCCGCTCCGCAGCCGCCTGCGCTTCCCCGCGCAGACCGGCCGGGACTGCAGTGCGGGTATTTTCCGCAGCTTCCGTTGTCCTCTCCGTATTCACCACAGTGGTGGAATTCTGCTCCGCCGCATGCCGGGAGGCCTCCGCCCCGGAAAATCCACCTATCATCAGACAGCCTGCCAGCAGGCAGGCTGCCGCCTTTGCTTTACAACTCATAGCTAGTCATTCACGCTCCTGTCTGATTGAAAATCGTCATTTCAGCCCTTTTCCTGATGCTGGTCAATGCCCAGCCGGGTCCACAGCTCCGTTTTCCACAGCCGCAGACGGAATTCCCATATTCCCAGCCGGGGCCGGGGAATATTGGTCCGCTGCAGCAGATAGGGATCCGTCCCAAAGGTATTCAGCCCTGCATCCCCTGTCACCGCCGCCAGATACTCATTTTTCCGCAGCAGTTCCGGCAGTTCCTCATTGTATTTCCCGTTGGGATAGGAAAATACATATATCGTGGACATCCGGTTCCACTCCATGATGAGCTTGGAAAGCCGCAGTTCATCATCCGCCTCCGCGGAGCTCATATCCGCCAGCGGCTGGTGGTTCGCCGTATGGCTGCCGATCTCGATACCGCGCTGCTGCATATCCCTGAGCTCGTCCCAGGTCAGGTAGCCCGGCTGACCGATATCATTGGTCACCATGAATACCGTGGCCTTCATGCCCCGCTCCTCCAGCATGGGGAGCAGCGTGGTGTAATTGTTCTCATAACCATCATCGAAGGTCAATATGATGGGCTTTTCCGGCAGCTGCTGCAGGCCCTTTTTCGCCCGCAGAAAATCCCGCAGGGAAATGGTCGTATAGCCCTGCCGCTGCAGCTCATCCAGCTGCGCCGAAAAATCCGCCGGCGGCACATTGTACTCCCGGGCATCCGGGTGCTCCTGCTCATCTACCATATGGTATTCCAGAATAGGAATCCCCTCCGGGGCCGGCTGCCGGTAAATCCATAGCACAGCCGCTGACACAGCGATCAAAAGGCCTAAGATGATTCCTATTTTCTTTCGTGTAAAAAACAAAACTTATTCACCCTCGATTATGTCCGCTGCCAGCTTTTCCAGCTTGCGCAAGCGGTGATTGATACCAGATTTCCCCACCTTCAGCATTCCGGCCAGCTCGGTAAGCGTGGCATCCGGATAGGCCAGGCGGGCCTCAGCGGCCTGACGGAGATTATCCGGCAGGCCCCGCAGCCGGCCGGCACTGGCCAGCACATGGATGCTGGCGATCTGGCGCCCGGCCGCATCCACCGTCTTCTGCAGATTCGCCGTCTCACAGTTCACCAGACGGTTGACCTGGTTGCGGACCTCCTTGAGGTTGCGGGTCACCTCGAATTCAGCCACAGCCTCCTCCGCCTCCAGCATTCCCAGGAAATCAACGATTGCATCCCCCTCCTTCAGATAGACCACATAATCATTCTTGCGATCCGTCAGACCGGCGGGCAGATCCAGCTTTTTCAGCAGGGAGGACAGCAGCTCAGCAAAGGCATAGCTGCCCGTGACCATCTCCAGATGGCAGCTGGCATCGGGACGGTTCACACTGCCGCCCCCCATGAAAGCCCCCCGCAGGTAGGCAATCCGACAGCATTGCCGCCGCAGCAGCGCGCTGTCGCTGCCCACGTTGAAGCTGGCCCCGTGCATGAGGCCCAGCCGCTCCAAAAGGGCACTGACCTTTGGTGAGGGCAGCACCCGTACACAATAACTGTTGTTCTTTTTTAAGCGGCGGGAACGGCTCACCATGATCTCCGTGCGCACATCCCCCGTTTCCTTCAGCAGTGTCAGTGCCTTGCGGGCCACCGCCGCATTCTCGGTGGTGAAATTGATGCCCAGCGCATGCGCCGCCCCCAGGGAAATCGTGGCCCCCATGCGCAGCAGTGCCGCCAACTCCGCCGTGCGGCAGCACTCCTTATCGTAGATGAGCCGTGCCAGCTCATTCTTCACCTCTGTTGCAAAGGATGGCATATTTCTACCCCCTCATCACAGGCTCTCATCCTGCATGTAATACTCCCGCATGCCCGTATTGGACTTCAATCCATAGATCATCCGCATGACCGCCCGGCTCAGCTTGTCCGGGTCATGATGGAGCACATCCGTCTCACTGATGATATCCGCCTTGAAGAATCCCACCCCCAGGGCGTTCAGGGCATCCTCATCCACCTCTACCGGGTAGGCGCCCTTTGCCGCGTAGAATTCCTGCATAGCCGGCGAAATCGGTGCCGAATTCACCAGTACGAAATCAATGGCATCCCGCCCCGCATGGTCCAGGATGGCCTTCACGTGCATAGAGGCTGTATAGCCATCCGTTTCTCCCGGCTGGGTCATCACATTGCAGATGTAGATCTTCACCGCCTTGCTCTTGCAAAGCGCTTCCGCCATGCCCTCGATGAGCAGGTTCGGCATGATGCTGGTATAGAGGCTTCCCGGGCCCAGTACCACCGCATCCGCATTCTTCAGCGCATCCAGCGCGGACTGCACCGGCTTGACCTTCTTCGGGAAAAGCTGCACCCGATGGATGCGCTTCTTGACCTCCGGGATCCGGGACTCGCCCTGGACCACGGTGCCGTCCTCCATGATGGCATCCAGCCGCACATGGGCAGTGCTGGCAGGCAGCACCTGTCCTTTGACTGCCAGGACCTTGGAGGATTCCCGCAGCGCCTTTTCCACATCCCCGGTGACTTCCGTCATGGCGGCGATGAAAAGATTGCCAAAGCTGTGGCCGGCCAGTTCACTGCTGCCGCCGAAGCGATGCTGGAAGAGCTTTTCCATCAGAGGCTCTGTATCGGCCAGAGCCACCAGGCAGTTCCGCAGGTCTCCCGGCGGAATGATGCCCAGCTCCTCCCGCAGGCGCCCGGAGGAACCTCCGTCATCGGCCACCGTCACCACCGCAGTCACGTTGGTGGTAGCCTCCTTGATGCCCCGGAGCAGCACAGACAGCCCATGGCCGCCGCCCACCACCGTTACCGACGGTCCCTTGCCCAGCTTCCGCTTCTCGTAGATGATATCCACCAGCCGGTCGGAATTATCCGGCAGAATCACCGTGATCACCGAGCGGATGATGAACCGCATGGCCACCAGCATGGTCACCACGCCCAGCAATACAACGCCGGCGCCCACCATGGTGGTATACATGTAATTATAGTTCCCGGTCCAGAGATATACCGTCCGGAAAATCAGTTCCTCAATATTATCCAGGTATTTATAGTTAAAGATTACAGCCAATCCCAGGCTCACCAGCATGACGCCGACAGCGAACAGAAACAGCCAGCGTTTGAAGCGCATGCCCGGATACAACCATTTCAGCAAATGCATAGCACCCCGAACCTTCCTTCTGAACAGCACTCCGAGGGCTGCCGCCCGCCGGGTGCGCCGCCTAGCATTCCTCTCGTACATGTTCGTGTACATCGTTCTTCATGAGATCACGATGCTCCAGCTTCGCCTGATAGCCCCTGGCTCCCAGAAGCTTGAAGATATGCTTGGCAATGAACACCGACCGGTGCATGCCGCCGGTACAGCCCACAGCAATCACCAGCTGGCTCTTCCCTTCCTTGATGTACTGGGGAATCAAAAAGTCAATGAGAGCATCCAGATGCGCCTCAAACTCCTTGGTCACCGGCCACTGTTCGATATACTCCGCCACCTCGGGTACAGCCCCGCTCTTATGGCGCATGGATTCAATGTAAAAGGGATTGGGCAGGAACCGTACATCCAGTACCATATCCGCATCCAGCGGCATTCCGAATTTGAAGCCGAAGGACACCACGTTGATATCCATCTTTTCCCCGGAACGAGTCCCAAAAAGCCGCAGGATTTTTTCCTTCAGATCCACCTTCTTTAGATCCGAGGTATCGATGATATAGGTGGCCTTATTGCGCACCGGAGCCAGCCGCTCCCGCTCCTTGGCAATGCCCTCGCTGATGCGGGAGCTGGGGGCCATGGGATGACGGCGGCGTGTCTCCTTGTAACGGCGTACAATCGCCGCATCAGAGGCATCCATGAACAGCATTTCATAGCGCTGATTGTCCCGATCCATTTCTTCTAAAACATGCACGAAGGTATCAAAGAACTCCCGGCTGCGGGTATCCACCACCAGGACCACCTTATTCACATGGCCAGCGGAATGGGCACACAGCTCGGCAAATTTAGGAATGAACACCGGGGGCAGATTGTCTACGCAAAAATACCCCAGGTCCTCCATATAACGGCAGGCCTGGGTCTTTCCGCTGCCTGACATACCGGTCACAATGACCAGATTGAATTTCTCTTCTTTATCCATGATTTCCACCTCCGTGAAAAGTGCTGACTATACATTTATTATAACGCCATTGTTCAAGATTCCGCAACGCGGAATCCTTCCAAACAGCGTTTCAGCGAAGCTGTAAGAGAATGCGCCCTAAACTGCAGACACCAGCTGCTGGATGGCTTTGGCAATTCCATCCTCATCGCAGCTGTCCGTAAGGCAGCTGGCCAGCGCCTTGGCCTGGGGCAGTCCATTGGCGGGCACCACACTGGTACCGGCGTACTCCAGCATCGCCAGGTCATTATCCGCATCACCGCAGGCCATGACCTCTGACGGCCGGATGTCCAGTGACTCCGCCAAAGCCCGCAGCCCCAGCGCCTTATTCACCTCCGGCGGCGTGAGATCCACGCTGAAGGAGGTATTCTGCTGAGGACAGATTTCCCGGGGCGTAAAATGCCGGGTGAGTTCCTCTACGATCTCGCCGATCCTGCCCCGGGCATCACGCACTACGCACTGCAGCACATTTTCCGTATAGGACAGGAAGTCCGCCCCCACCTCGCGCACCTTGAAGTTCTGCACGGTGCGATAAACCTGGAAATACTCCGGGCGAAAATCCTCCGCGAGGATATCATTGCCAATATACCACTGGGCATACCAGTTTCTTTCATGGCAGAGGGACAGCAGCCGCCGGACCACATCCGCCGACAGATAGCGGGCAAACAAGGGCCGGGTGGCCCCGATATCCTGTACCATGCCGCCATTGCAGCAGATGATGGGCGCATTCGCTCCGATCAGCTGCCCGAAATACTCCGCCGACAAAAAATTCCGCCCGGTGGCGATCGTCGTTTTTACCCCAAGGGCCTGGACCTTGTGCAGCACCTCCATCGTATAGGGAGATATGAGCTTGTCGCTGTTCAGCAGCGTTCCATCCAGGTCCATGGCGATGAGCCGAATTCCCATTTCTCAGTCCTCCCCGCCCAGCACGTAGCGCCGGATGGCCTTTGCCACCCCATCCGCATTGCAGTCTGCAGTCTCATAGTCCGCGGCCGCCTTGATATCCGGACCGGCATTGCCCATGGCAACGCTCCGGCCCGCCGCCTTCAGCATGGGAAGGTCATTGTTGGAATCCCCGATGGCCATGGTCTCCTCCGGTGCAATATCCAGCAGCTGCGCCAGCTGGCGCAGGGCCGAAGCCTTGGTCACGCCGGGCTTGATGATCTCAATGTAATGGGGATCGGACTTCACTGCCGTGATCCGGCCCGCAAAAGCCTCTCCCAGCCGATGGGCCGCTCCGTCGGTCATGGACGCGTCCGGCAGGATCACCAGCATCTTCGGTACATGGACGCAGCGCTCACAGAGGCCCTTGCGGCCTACAGACCGGCCACGGACGCCGGCAGCAGCCTCATAGGCCTGCGCCTCCGGCGTTTCCTCCGCAAAATACAGTACTCCGTCACTGTAAAGCTGCACATACCATCCCATTTCTGTGCAGAAATCCAGGATATCCCGACAATCCTGCTCCGCCAGGTAGGAGGAGAAATACTCCTTGCCCGCCGCCGAGCGGATGAGCGCTCCGTTATAGGTGATGATAGGCACATCCACCCCCAGCTCCCGGGCATAGGGCAGGGCCGACTCATACATGCGGCCCGTGGCGATGGTGACTACCACACCGGCATCCACCGCCTCCTGCACAGCCTTTTTATTTCCATCCGAAATGCGATGTTCCTTATTCAGCAGAGTTCCATCCAAATCGGTAACAAACATCTTTACTGCCATAAAATCCACCTTTCTCAACCGACACCCGGTTTAATCCTCTGGTTTGAAATACACGGTGACCTCCGTCCCCGGATCCGTCACCGTATTCGGCGGCAGGCTCTGCCCTGCGGCTACCCCGGAACCCTCCGTTGCCATCTGCAGGCCCAGCGCGGAAAGCTCCAATGCCGACTGGCGGATGCTCTTGCCGGTGAGATCCGGCACCAGCACCTTGCCCTGCGGCGCTGCCTGATGCTGCTCCTGGATGGACTTCGGCGCGGTGCTCGGTTTATCCTTGTCCATATCCACAAAGGGATCGCTGGAAGGCTCAATATGCAGATACCGGAAGAGCTGGGAAAAGATATCACTGGCCACCGGAGCGGCAATCTGGCCGCCGTAGAAAATACCCGAAGGATCATCAATGATGACCAGCACCGCAAGCTGCGGATCCTCCACCGGAGCAAAGCCGCAGAAGGAAGCAATATAACTCCCCTCCATATAGCCGGCGCCATCCTCCCGGATCTTCTGGGCGGTACCGGTCTTGCCGGCAATGCGATAGCCCTTGACCCGGGCCTTCTTGCCGCCGCCGTTGGCTACCACCTGCTCCAGCAGTCCCACCAGGGTTTTGTCCGTGGTGGATTCAATAGCCCGCCGCACTTCCTCCTTCTCCGTCTCCTGATATACGGAACCATCCGCGTTGCGGATGGATTTCAGGATATGGGGCTTCAGCAGAACCCCGTCATTGGCAATGGCCGACATGGCGGTGATGAGCTGCAGCGGCGTAACCGCGATGCTCTGGCCAATGGACATGGTAGCCACATCCGAAGCCCGCATCTGCGCCGGATCGAACAGGATGCCCTGCTCCTCCGCCGGCAGTTCCACCCCCGTGGGGGTGCCGAAGCCAAAGAGCTTGGCGTATTTTGTCAGCCGCTCCGCCCCCAGCTCCAGCCCCACCTGGGCAAAGCCGGTATTCAGCGAATTCTTTACCACATCGGTAAAGGTAACCGTACCGAAGCTTTCCCCGTTCCAGTTCTGGATGCGCCGGCCGGAAACCATTACATACCCCGGATCCACGAACACCTGATTCGGCGATACCGTCTTTTCCTGCAATGCGGCCGCGGCTACCACTGCCTTGAAGGTAGAGCCCGGCTCGTAGATGAAGGACACGCCCTTGTTCTTCCAGATCTCCGGCGCAGTTTCCCCGAACTTATTCGGGTTATAGGAAGGCCGGGAAGCCATGGCCAGGATCTCTCCCGTCTTCGGGTTCATGACCAGGGCCGTGATGCCTTTCGGGCTGTTGGCGGCCATGGCCCGTTCAATGGATTGCTCCACAATGAACTGAATGGTGCTGTCAATGGTCAGCTCGATGGTCTTGCAGCGATCTCCCTGATACCGTCCCCGGGAAAAGATCGAGTCCAGGATGGGGCGGCTCCGGGAGTCGGTCTTTACGAAGGACTCCGTCTTTTCCCCCTTGATGAGACTGTCAAACTGATGCTCTACACCATCCAGTCCCGTATCGTCCGTGCCCACGAAGCCGATGATGTTCGCTGCCAGCAGATCGTTGGGATAATAGCGCTTGGCCTCATCCCGGAAGCCCAGACAATTCCAGCCTTCATCCTTGATGAGCTTCTTCACCGCACTGACCTCTGTCTGCTCCAGCCGGCGCTTGACCCAGACGAAACCGCCGCCCTGAGCGATATCCTCCCGGATCTCCTCCTCCGGAACAGAAATCAGCGGTGACAGCTTGGCCGCCACATCATTGGCATCCTGCACGCTGGCCGGGTCCACGAAAAGGGACTTGGTCATCACGCTGATAGCCAGTTCCCGTCCATTGCGGTCGATGATAGCCCCGCGGGGAGACTGCAGCACCCGCTCTTCGCCGGTCTGATTCCGCACCCGATCCGCCATGCGGCTGCCCTCAATGATCTGCAGCCAGGCATAGCGCAGCGCTATAAGGCCAAACAGCCCCCATAGCCCCAGTACGATCCAGCTGATATTCCGCTGCAATTTCCTGCGATCCATACTCATTCCCTTTTTTCACCTCAAAATTTTTCTGTCAAGATAGAATATATCTATTATAACGCCACTGTTTAAGATTTCGCAACGCGAAATCCCTCCCTTCAGCGTTTCCCACAAGGGACTAGCTTCGCGTCGCAACGAGGCGGAAGCTATCAACTCACTACCTGTTATTTCCGTTCGCGCTCATCACCTGCAGAGATGGCATACATCTTATTCCGAGTTATAACGTCATTGTTCAAGGTTTTCCACCCAAAACTGCCCATGAGAAATAAAAGCCGATTTTCCTATTTACCTTAAATATTTAAAAATAGGATTACATATTTACACATATACTGATATAATATAAGAATATCTTACATTATAAAAAAACAATCATAGAATGGTGGTACCAAACATGGATGATATCGATAGGAAAATATTAAAAAAACTGCAGCGCAATGCCCGGGTGACCATCTCTGACCTGAGCTCGGAGATTGCTCTCTCCATGCCGGCCATCAGTGAGCGGCTGAAAAAGCTGGAAGCCTCCGGCGTTATCAAGCAATACACGGCCATCCTGGAGCCGGCCATGCTCAACAAGCATCTCATGGCCCTGATCTTCCTGCGCTTCGACAATCCCAGCCATGGTGACCGCTTTGCGGACTTCGTGAAAAATGAAGGGGACATCAAGGAGTGCTTCTACATCACCGGGGAATTCGACTATTCGCTGAAGATCCTCACCGAAAACACCCAGTCCCTGGAAAAGCTCCTGACCCGCATCAAGAACCAGCCCGGCATCGTAAAGACCCAGACCATCGTGATTCTGTCCACCATCACGGACAGTCCCTCCATCCTGCCGGAATGAACCGCGGTTCCGCCGCAGTACACGCCTTCAAAGGCCACAGCCCCGCTGCGGCCTTTTTTGCTGCCCCCCGTCAATTACAAAACAGGAAACTTTTCTTTTATACACCGTCACAAAAAAGTGGCCGGGGATTCCCTGGAGAATTCCCGGCCGCTTTACTTTCTTACCAGTGATATTTTTCGCCGCGGTTGATCTTGAAGGCCCGGTAAATCTGCTCCACCAGCAGCAGGCGGACCATCTGATGGGTAAAGGTCATGCGGGAAAAGCTCAACCGCTCCTTTGCCGCCGCCCGCACCTCCCTGGAAAGGCCGAAAGCCCCGCCTATCAGGAAAGTGATATTGCTCTGGCCCTGGAGCCCCAGCGCATCGATACGCGCTGCCAGCTCCTCGGAGGATGATTCCTTGCCATAGACATCCAGCACAATGAGATAGCTTCCGTCCGGCACCTGGCGCAGCAGACGCTCTCCCTCCTGGGAAAGGATCTTTTCCTTCTCCGCCGGGGAGGGATTCTCCTTCATCTTCTCCTCACTGATTTCCAGTATATGCACCTGGGCATAGGGCCGCAGCCGTTTCATGAACTCCGCGATGCCCTCTGCCAGATAGCGTTCCTTTATCTTACCAGCCGCAACGATATTTATATTCATCCATCAGTTTCCTTTCGGCATTTCATCCAGGGTCACATCCACCGTGGATTTGTCATCGCCGCGCTGATATTTCACCTGGACCGTATCGCCCACCTTATGGGACGTCACCGCCGCCCGCAGATCAGCTACCGTATTCACGGCCGTACCGCCGACCTCCAGGATGATATCGCCGCGCTGGATGCCAGCCCGGCCTGCAGGCCCGTTCAGCGTTACCCGGTCCACATAGACACCGGCATCCACATTGAGCTCATAGCCCTGACGTGCCGCAGTTGCCTTGTCGAATACACCGACGCCCAGATACGGACGAGCCACATAACCGTTCTTCATGAGCTCATCCACCACCTCGCGCACCGTGTTGATGGGGATGGCAAAGCCCATGCCCTCAACGCCGCTGGCGGCCACCTTGGCCGAATTGATGCCGATGACCTTGCCATCCGCATTCACCAGCGCACCGCCGGAATTGCCCGGGCTGATGGCCGCATCCGTCTGCAGCAGCTTCAGGCGCCGCTCACCGATATTCAGCGTACGGTTCAGCGCACTGATCACGCCGCTGGTCACGCTTCCCTGGAACTCCAGCCCCATGGGATTGCCGATGGCGATGGCGGGCTCGCCCACCATGATGTCATCGGAATCGCCGAACTCAGCCGCCGGCAGATCATTGGCATCCACCTTGACCACAGCGATATCCGTGAGCTCATCAGCCCCCACCAGCTTGCCCTTCAGGCTCTTGCCATCAGCGAAGGATACGATGAGTTCCTTGGCGCCGCTCACCACATGATTATTGGTGACGATATAGCCGTCCTTGCGGAAAATAACCCCGGAACCTACGCCCTTTTCCACCTGGACCTGATTGTCAAACCAGTCCCGGGCCACAGCCTTATTGGTGATGCCCACCACCGCCGGCCCCACGGCCTTGGCCGCCCGGACCACCGGAGTATTGCGGGCATCCGACACATCCTTGGCTGCCGACGCTGCAGGAATCCCGCTTCCATTGCTGGAAGCAGCCTGCGTAGCATTGCTGCCGCATCCGGTGAACAGCACTGCCCCTATCACGAAAAGTCCCATGAGTGCCGATACACAAGGCTTCCTGAATCCCATCCATTTGTTCATATCGATTCCTCCCATAGTATAAAATAAAAGCTGTTAATTAATCTGATAGCTGACCCGTTCCTCCTGGGACGTGATCAGCAGACGGCTGGCCGCATCCTGGATTCCCTGCTGCCGCAGGATGTCCAGTACAGTGTCCCGGGCCACCTCCGGCCGATTGTTCTCGGCGCTCAGATGAGCCAGCAGCACCTGCCGGGGACGCCGCTTCAGCCGGGCCAGCGCCCAGGCGGCATCACTGTTGGACAGATGCCCGCGATTGCCCAGGATCCGCTGCTTCAACGGCCAGGGGTAGCTTCCCTGGCGTAAAAGCTCCGGATCATGATTTGCCTCCAGCACCAATACATCCGACTGTTCCATGGCTGCCTGCACATTGCTGGTCACAAACCCCAGGTCTGTGGCCACAGTGCACTTGCGGCTGCCCGACAGCACGTAACCCACGGGATCCGCCGCATCATGGGGAATGTTGAAGGCCTGTATCCGGACCTTTCCCAGCCGCAGTCCATCCCCCACCTCATGGAAGCATTCCTCCGGCACCTCCGCTGCACAATACATGGAACGGAAGGTATCCTCCCGGGTATATATGGGCAGATGATACTGGCGGCTCAGCGTCCGCAGACCATTGATGTGGTCCCGATGCTCATGGGTGATGAATATGCCATCCAGCGTGGATACATCCACCTGCAGCTCCGCCAGGCTTTTTTTGATACGCCGGGCACTGATGCCGGCATCCACCAGCACTCTGGTGCCATCCAGCTCAATAAAAATAGAATTGCCTTTACTGCCGCTTGCTAATACGGAAACCTGCATATGCTAAAACCCACTCCTGCTCTCCATTCAGGCCAGCTGATCCTGTATCCTATGATAAAAAGACCGTCTGTAAAAAACCTGTAAATAATGTATTTGCTAAAAAACTGCAAAGTCCTTCCTGCCAAATAAAAAAGGGAACTGCCAGGCAGTTCCCCATAGATACGAAAATCAATGCATGTCTTTCTGCTTTCTTTGGCAGGATGGGCATATACCATAAAGATAAAGCTGCTTTCCCGTAAGCTTATAAGCCGTCTTCTCAGCCAGGCTGGCCATAAACCCCGCATCATCCACATCGTAGATATCATCCACCCGGCCGCACCGTACACAGTGCACATGGGGATGGCTCTCCGTATTCGCATCATAGCGGAAGCTTTCCTCCCCCACATTCAGGACCTGCACCAGCCCGATCTCATTGAGGATATCCAAGGTCTTGTAGACCGTAGCCAGGCTCATGGTAGGATAATTCGGCTGCAGCTTGTTGTAGATCGTCTCCGCATTGGGATGGGCCTTCGTACGGCTCAGTACATCATAGACCGCCAACCGCTGTGGTGTCACCTTGAAGCCCTTTTCCCGCAGAAGCTCTGTGACCTTTTTTGCCTCCAGCATACTCTGTCCCCCTTACATAAGTATAAACAAATAAATATTATCCGTTTCTAAATGCTATTAATAGAATATTACTTCGTGTATTTGTCTAGTCTTATTTTACTAGATAAGTATTTATCTTGTCAATGTTTCCTATAAAAATATATGATATAATTCAGAACAAAATATCTCCCGCCTCGCTGCGGCGCGAAGCCGGTCCCTTGCAGGAAACGCTGATAGGATGGATTCCGCGTTGCGGAATCCCGAACAATGGCGTTATAATATCACTTGTATGCTGAAATACGCTATATTATGAAAGAGGTGTCCCTATGTTAGCAGAAAATATCAGTGCAGCCATCGCTGCCGAACTCCATATCAAGCCAAAACAATCCGAGGCCGCCATCCGGCTGCTGGATGAAAATAATACGGTTCCCTTCATCGCCCGCTATCGCAAGGAAGCCACCGGTGAGCTGGATGAGGAGCAGCTCCGTTCCATTGAGGAACGCCTGGGCTATCTGCGCAATCTGGTGAAGCGCCAGGAGGAAATCCTCGGCAAGATTGAGGAGCAGGGCAAACTCACCCCCCAGCTGCAGCAGGCCATCGAAAAGGCCGGCAAGCTCCAGGAGCTGGAGGATCTCTATCTGCCCTACAAGCAGAAGAAACGCACCCGGGCCCAGATGGCCCGGGAAAAGGGTCTGGAGCCGCTGGCCGCTGCCCTGCTGGCCCAGGCTGCCGGCAAGGAGACAGCATTGGACATCGCCGCCGGCTTTATCAATGAAGAAAAGGGCGTGGAAACCGCGGAGGATGCCCTGCAGGGAGCCATCGACATCGCCGCTGAAACCATCATGGAGGACGCTGCCCGCCGCAAGGCCATGCGGGAACATCTCTGGAAAACCGCCGAACTCAGCGCAGAACTGGACGAAAAGGCAGAAGAGGCCCAGACCTTCCTCATGTACGCGGACTACCATGAGCCCATACGCACCCTGCCCTCCCATCGCGTGCTGGCCATGAACCGCGGGGAGAAAAAGGACTGCCTGAAAATACGGCTGGTCACGGACCATGAAGCCAATATACAGCATATCTATAAGGGTGTCTGCCGGCAGCCTTCCCCCTTCAGCGAGGCTCTGCAGCTGGCCGTGGAGGACGGCTACAAGCGCCTGCTGCTCCCGGCCCTGGAAAGGGAACTGCGCTCCCAGCTCACTGAAAATGCGGAAAAACAGGCCATCCACATCTTCGGGGTAAACCTGCGCCAGCTGCTGCTGCAGGCTCCGCTGGCCGGCCATACGGTCATGGGGCTGGATCCTGGCTATCGTACCGGCTGCAAGATGGCCATCGTCGATCCCACAGGCGCCGTACTGGACCACGGGGTGCTCTACCTCACCATGAGCGAGGATGCCCGGGCCTCCTCCGCCAAAAAGGTGCTGTCCCTGATCCGGAAGCACCATGTGGACCTGATTTCCATCGGCAACGGAACAGCCTCCTATGAAACCGAGGAATTCACCGCCCAGCTCATCCGCGATCATGGCCTGGACGTACACTACATCATCACCAGCGAGGCCGGAGCCTCCGTCTATTCTGCCTCCAAGCTGGCCAAGGAGGAGCTGCCGGATTACGATGTGACCATCCGAGGAGCGGTGTCCATCGCCCGCCGGGTCCAGGATCCGCTGGCCGAGCTGGTCAAAATCGACCCCCAGGCCATCGGCGTCGGCCAGTACCAGCACGATGTGAATCAAAAGGAACTCACCGGCACCCTGGATGCCACGGTGGAATCCGCCGTGAACCATGTGGGCGTTGATCTCAACACCGCCTCCATTGCACTGCTGAAGCACATTTCCGGCATCAACGCCTCCATTGCCAAGAACATCGTCGCCTACCGGGATGAAAACGGCCGTTTCCAAAACCGGCGCCAGCTTCTGAAAGTGCCGCGGCTGGGCAATGCGGCCTTCACCCAGTGCGCCGGCTTCCTGCGCATCAGCGGCGGCAGTGCCGCCCTGGACAACACCCCGGTCCATCCGGAATCCTATGCCCTGGCAGAAAAGCTGCTGGAGCGGCTGGGCTTCACCATGGAGGACCTGGCCGATAAGGAAAGCCTGGCCCTGCTGGCTGCCAAGCGTCAGCTCCTCTCCCTGGAACAGCTGGCCAAGGAACTGGATGCCGGCGTTCCCACGCTGCGTGATATCCTGGATGCCCTGGTTAAGCCCGGCCGGGATCCCCGTGAGGACCTGCCGGCTCCGCTGACCCGCAAGGCCATTGTCAAACTCTCTGACATCCAGGTGGGCGCGCTCATGCGCGGCACGGTGCGCAACATCACCGACTTCGGGGCCTTCGTGGACATCGGCATCAAGACCGCCGGTCTCATCCACATCTCCGAGCTCAGCAAAAAACGGGTCAAACATCCGCTGGATGTGGTATCCGTCGGGGATATCCTCACCGTGATGGTCATCAGCGTAGATGAAAAACGGGGCCGCATCGGGCTGAGCCTGAAGCAGGTGCCCAAGGAGGCCGCGGTATGAGCCTGCTTACAGAAACCCTGGCGGCCATTCAGCCCCGCAGCCAGGAGAAAGCGGCTGGCTTCCGGCACCGCCTGGCGGCCAGGATGACCAACGCCGACGGCCTGGGGGTCCTCCAGGATCTGCTGGCTGACTATGCGGGCATCACCGCCTCTCCGGAGGTCAGCCCGCCCCATAAGCACACCATCATCTGCTGTGCCGACCACGGGGTTGCCGCCATGAAGGTCAGTGCCTACCCGCCGGAAACCACGGTACAGATGACCGCCAACTACCTGGTCAGCCACGGAGCAGTAGCCAATGCCCTCAGCAATTTCTGCGGCTCTGACCTGCAGGTCGTGGATATGGGCATCGCCGCCCCCACCGAGGATCTGCCAGGCCTGCTGCAAAAGAAAATAGCCCGGGGTACGCAGAACTGCGCCCAGGGCCCGGCCATGGACCGGCAGCAGGCCATCCAGTCCCTGGAAACCGGCATCGCCCTGGCCCGGCAGCAGGCCGAAAAAGGTCCGGTGTGCTTTCTGCCGGGCGAAATGGGCATTGCCAACACCACCTCCAGCGCCGCTATTGCCGCGGTCTTCTGCGGCCTGACCCCGGAACAGGCCACGGGGCGAGGCACCAATATCTCCGATGCCCGGCTGAAGGTAAAAATTTCCGTAGTGCGCCAGGCTCTGGAAGTCAATCATCCCGATGCCAGGGATGGACTGGATGTGCTCATGAAGGTGGGGGGCTTCGAGCTGGGCTGCATTGCCGGCATCATTCTCGGTGCCGCCGCCAGCCATTCCTTTGTGATCCTGGACGGCTTCAACACCGGTGCAGCCGCCCTCATCGCCCAGGCCCTCTGCCCCGCCTCCCGGGACTATCTCATGGCCTCCCATCTGGCCGCTGAACCGGCCCACGGCGCCATGCTGAAAAAGCTGGGGCTCGTCCCCTGCATGGACATGGATTTCCGGCTGGGAGAGGCCACCGGCTCCTCCCTGGCTGCCGATCTGCTGGACGCGGCTCTGCTGGCCCAACGCCTGCTGGCCCGTCCTGAGGATGAACAGCCCGAAGAGCAGGCCGTATTTTTCCATGAAACCATGACAGCCGCCATTGCCCCGCCGGGCAACCGCACCTTTGAATTCTACCTGAATACCATGCCCTCTCTGGATACCGCGGCCATGGAAGCCTGCCAGCAGCGGCTGGACAATCTCATCAAGCCCATCTACAGCCTGGGCCATCTGGAGCAGATTGCCGTGGAGCTGGCGGGCATCCTCCACGAGGAACGTCCTCCCCTGGAGCTGGGACGTTCCCTGCTCTGCTTTGCCGGGCGCCAGCTGAGCCCCGTGCAGTGCCGCCTGACCGAGGCCTTTGCCCGGCACGCAGGGGCCACAGCCACCATTGCCCATCTGCTGCCCGGAAGACCGCCGGCGGAGGCCTTTGACTTCGGCCTGCGCATCGCGGAGGAAATCAGCTTTTCCACGCCTATTCTCGGCCTGGCCCTGGCAGAAACCTCCCTGGACGATGACTGCGGCACCAAGCTGCTGCGGCTGAAGCTGGCTCTCTGCAATGATGACGGCAGCCTGCGCTATGCAGCGGATTCCTTCCTGCAGCAGCTTCCCCGGGACCTGCAGGGGGATGCGGCCGCACTGCTGGGGGCCATGATCGGCGCGGCCCACAACAGTGCCCTCATCGTACTGGATAACGAGGCCACTGAGATTCTGGCCCGCTACGCTGAAAAGCTCTGCCCGGATATCTCGCCCTACCTGCTCCACACCCAGCCCGCGCTGCTGCGGCTGCACATGACCACCGGAGGCGGCTGCATTGCCAGTCTGGGCATCCGCCTGGTGGATGCCGCCCTGCACGTGCTCAACGACATGAAAACCTTTGCCGAGGCCAGCGTAGCCGTCGCTGATGACGGTCCCGGAGCCTCCCGGCAGCTAAAATAAAAAACGCCATACAAAATGCCAGCGGAAATTTTCCCGCTGGCATTTTATATGGCGTCTAAAAACTCTATTTTTTTCTCCGGCTGGGGCAGTTGGCTGAGCCACAGCCGCAGCAGCGGCCCTGCCGCCAGTCCCGCAGGCGCTTGGCAACAGCTGCCGCCAGCGCCAGTCCTATGAGCCCGCCGATGATATAATTTCCCATACTATGCCTCCTATGCCAGCAGTAGGCGTCCCAGCTGGTACACCCCAAAGGTCACCAGCCAGGCCATGCCGAACTGAAAGAGAATGGTAAGCCCCGTCCAGCGCCAGCTGTCCGTTTCCTTCTTTATGGTAGCCAGTGTAGCCATACAGGGCACATAGAGCAGGCAGAACACCATCATGGCGTAGGCGTTCAACGGACCAAAGCCCACTGCGCCCAGCTGGGCAGCCATGGAGGCCATCCCGGCATCGGAATTGATATTCGCTATGCCGAAAAGCACCGCACAGCTGGATACCACCACCTCCTTGGCCGATATGCCGGCCAGGATAGCCGTGACGATCTGCCAGTACCCCAGCCCCAGAGGAGCAAAGATAGGCGTGAGCCAGCGGCCGATTTCCGAGCCGATGCTGGCTGTCATATCGCTGGTATAGCCCTGCAGGCCAAAATTCAGCAGGAACCACATCACCACCGAAGCCACGAAGATAGTGGTTCCGGCCTTGGATATATAGTCCATCACCTTTTCCCGCACGTAGACGTAAATGGTATGGATACTGGGACGCTTGTAATCCGGCAGCTCGATGAGCAGCATGTTCTCCCGATGCCCCTTCTCGAAAAGATGCAGTACATAGGCTACCAGCACCGCTACCACCAGGCCGATCACATACATGGAATAAGCCGCCAGCATAGCATGCCTGGGGAAAAATATTTCTGAGAACAGCACGTAGATGGGCAGCCGCGCGCTGCAGGACATAAAAGGCGTGACCAGCATGGTCTTGTAGCGATCATGCTGATTTTCCAGCACCCTGGAGGCCATAATGGCCGGTACGGAGCAGCCAAAGCCCAGAATCATGGGGATGAATGCCCGGCCGGACAGGCCGATACGTGACATCAGCCCATCCATCACGTAGGCCACCCGGGAAATATAACCGCTGTCCTCCAAAAAAGCCAACGCCAAAAACAATATGAAAATGTTAGGCAGGAACATCAGGATGCCTCCCACGCCGGCCAGGATGCCATTGACCACCAGGGAGGTGATAAGCTCACTGGCCCCGACCATGGACAGCCCCGCTGAGGCTGCCGCCCCGGCTATATCCAGCGCGGATTCAAAATAAGTCTTTATCCAATCCCCCACAGTAAAGGTGAGAAAGAATACCATGGCCATAATCAGCAAAAAGGATGGCAGCCCCAGCCAGTTATGGGTGAGCAGACGGTCGATCCTGTTCGTCTGCGCCTCCCGCACCTCCCGGTGTACCATGATCTCCCCCATGATTTCCTCGATGAAATCATATTTCTGGTTGATGATATCCTGCTCATAGCTGCGGTCCAGCACCTCCGGAAGCTCCACCGGATATTTTTCCATGATCTCCGGATCCTGCTGCAGAAGAGCCAGGGAGACCCAGCGATGGTTCTTGATCTCCGGATATTTTTCATTCAGGACCTCAGTGATCTTGTCGATCTTATCCTCCAGCGCATCGCTGTACACCATGGCATACTTGGCATGATGGAACTTATGGTGTTGTGTCTTGTGGTTGTGCACCAGATGGGTATGCCCGTTATGCTTCAGGTCATGATGATGCGCTGCCGCATGGATGAGTATATCCAGTCCACGGCCCCGCCGGGCCGATATGGGAATAATTGGTATCCCCAGCATCTCAGGAAAACGATGCATATCGATTTCCATCCCCCGATGGATTACGATATCCATCATGTTCAAAGCCAGCACCACCGGCTTTCCCAGTTCCAAAAGCTGCAGCGTGAGATAGAGGTTCCTCTCCAGCGAGGAAGCGTCCGCCACATCGATGATCACATCCACCTCATCGCTGAGTATATACTGCCGGGATACCTTTTCCTCCATGGTGTAGGAAGTCAGGCTGTAGGTTCCGGGCAAATCCACCAGCCGGTAGGTATGGTCATGATATTTCATGGCCCCTTCCTTCTTTTCCACGGTAACTCCCGGCCAGTTGGCCACCTTGAGATTCGCCCCCGTATAGGCATTGAAGAGGGTGGTCTTGCCGCAATTGGGATTGCCGACAAAGCCTATGGTTATTTCTTCCCGTTCCATCATTGCGCCGCCTCCTCACCTACGATGATCTTGTCTGCAATGCCGCGGCCAATGGCAAAACGAGCTCCGCGAATGAAAATAATCATTGCTCCGTGGGATTTCTTGTTCAGTATCATGATACGGGTGCCCGGCAGCAGTCCCAGAGCCTCCAGACGGCGTTCCGTCTCCAGCTCCAGCATAACCTTCTCCACAATATAACCTCTGCCGATACTTCCATCCTTTAACTTCATGGATATCTCCTTTGTAATTGATTCTCTTTTTCGTGTACACCATCATTATAACGCCTTTGTTCAAGATTCCGCAACGCGAAATCATTATCATGGCAATTCTTAAGACTCTTTATCCACAGCATTCACACATTATCCACAGCTTCTTTTGTGGATAATGTGGATAACCTTCAAGAAGCTGCCTGGTTATGCACAGTTTTTCAGTCAATCGAACCTGTTTTCTGTGGATAAATAAAAAATGCAGCCCCGAAGGACTGCATTCCTCATCACAATTTGAACTTTACCGTCTGCGCCTTGAGATCCTCGGCCAACGCCGCCAGATTATGGCTGGAAGCCGCGATTTCCTCCATGGCGGCAGATTGCTGCTGTGCTGCAGCGGATACTGTCTGGGTCTCATCCGCACTATCCTGGCTGACCTTTTCCACCTGTATGATACCGGAAGCAATAGCCTGGTTCTCCTCTGTCATGGCCTTCAAAGCCTCCGCAATCGTCCCTATGCGCTGGCTCAGCTCCCCGACTTGTTTCTGCAGGGCGGCAAAGGACTGGTCTGCCTCCTGAACCACAGAAATTCCCGAAAGCACCGAAGCTGAACCCTTTTCACTGGCCGCTGCCGCCTTTTCCATAGACTGCTTATTCTTGCCGATCAAATCCGTAATCAGCGCTGCGGATTGCTGGGATTGCTCCGCCAGCTGGCGCACCTCGTCCGCTACTACCGAGAAGCCGCGACCGGCTTCCCCGGCCCGGGCTGCTTCAATTGCCGCATTGAGCGCCAACAGATTCGTCTGCTCCGAAATCCCGCTGATGATCTCCACAATCTTGCCGATTTCATCCGAGCCCGCCTGCAGCTCACCAATGGAAGAAGCCAGCTCCTGAGATCCCCCATCGATCTCATGCATGCACTGTACAACCTTTTCCACGGAAGACCGGCCGGCTGCCGCCTGGTTCTCCATCGTCCGGGCAGCTTCAGCTGCATGCTCCGTATCTGTGTAGACATCTACCGAAAGGGCTGAACCCTTTTCAGCGGAGGACCGCATCTGACTCAGGGAATCTGCCTGCTCACTGATGCCTCCCGAAATGTTGGTGACAGAATCGGCAATGGACGAGGAGGCCTCCGCCGTCTGCTGCGACGCTTCCGTGAACTGGGTACTGGAATTATGCAGCGCCGAAGCACTTTCCTGTATCTTTCCCACCAGGTTGGACAGCATTTTCTTCATAGCAACAAAATTTCCGGCCAATTGCCCGATTTCATCCTGAGAGTCCAGGGTATCTGTCGTCTGGCGCAGGTCCCCCTGGGTAACCTCCCGGCAGCGCTGCAGCACCCAATTGATGTCCGCAGCGATACGACGGCTGAAAAGCACGATGAACAGGCTGGCCGCCACCAGGAACAGTACAGCAACTCCGCCCTGCACCTTCCCCAGCGTATGGGCATCTGCCAGTATTTCCGCTTCCGGAACCGTCACGATGACAGCCCACTGCCTGCCAGGCAGCTGCACCGGTTCCACTATAGCCAGATGGCGTGAACCGTCGGCTGCCTTGTAAAAAGTCTCTGCCTGCGCCGAATTTTTTAAAGCAGCGTCCAGCGTCTGTTGAAGGGCACTGTCAATTCCACTGCCGCCTAATGACTCCTGACCGGCACCAGTCAATAAATTCACCTTATCAATATATTCCTCATGCTGTGGATGGGCTAGTACCTGTCCCCGATCATCTACAATATAGGCATACCCGGTTGCACCGAATTTCATCTGGCGCAATTCCTCGGAAAAACGCCCCAGATCAATGGTTCCTGTCACCATTCCCACCATACGGCCTTGTTCTTTCACCGGGGAGGTCAATACTACTGTCAAAGTATTCGTAACCGCCGAAAGCACGGGTGAAGGCATATACGGCTTCTCCGTTTCCAAAACCTTCTTGTAATATTCACGGCTGGAACGATCTGCCGGCTTACCATCGCTGCCAACCCCCTTACCATCCAGGCCGAAAACACTGATACTGGGGAACCCATCCCGCTGGCAGGCATCCTTTATGAAGCCGGCCCGCAAACCATTATCCGTACTATGGAGAATAGGGTTCTCTGCCATTTCTGCCAGGATACTGAAGCGCTCATCCACCGTGGCTTTCATGTTTTTTGAAAAAGCCTGGGCTTGAAGCTCTAAATTTCCCCGGGCATTGCTCAGTAATATATTTTGTAAAAAATAATAGCTGATCAACGCCATGGCCAGAAAACTCACCATGAAAATCGGGATAAGCACTGCCAAAAATTTGTTTTTAATGCTTGTGAATTTCATATTTCTCCCCCAAAAACGTTTATTGTATTACTATTCAATAATACTTTTTATAACGCCACTGTTCAAGATTCCGCAACGCGGAATCCTTCCAATCAGCGTTTCAACAAGGCGGGAGATATCAACTCACCGCCTGTTATCTCCGTTCGTGCCCGCCACCTGCAGGGGTAGTTAACATCCTGTTCCGTGTTATAATATAACTATTTTTCTGCAAATGCAACAATGCTGGAGGAGAATAAGGATATATTGCCTACTGTTTTTCGACAATTCCCTTAGAAAATAATAAAGCATAGGAAAAAAGGCACCTGCCAAAGCAAGTGCCTTTTCATCTAACCGGCAATTTCCTATCCTCCCAGGGCGTCGCCACCCAAGTACTTTCGGCCTCTGAATGCTTAACTACTGTGTTCGGAATGGGAACAGGTGGAACCA